>VOFK01000007.1_pt1 | contig 30000 bp, 41 predicted proteins | sample 5384121 | NCBI WGS metagenome assembly VOFK01 (sample SAMN12384730, study PRJNA508395) | human gut metagenome | isolation source: healthy gut J | host: Homo sapiens | reverse complement strand
AAATATACTTTTGCATTAGGTCTTTTATCATTGATATCATTAACAATTTTTTTTATATTTCCTACTATATATTCATTACTTCTATCATCAAAAAAATCATTTGTTCCAATAAGTAAAAATACTTTAGTTGGATTATAAATATATAACCTATCATATAGTTCATCATAAATATCCATAGTTTTATACCCAGACTTTCCTGTATTAATTACTGGAAGATTTTTTTATAGTGTTTATCTAAATCATAAAGTTCAGTAATAGAGTCTCCAATAAAAACAATATTTTCTTTTCTATAATCAATTTTATTTTCAACAACTACCTTCTCTTTTTCTTTTGTTCCTAATTTAAAAAAACACAAACTACTTATTAATAAGAGTAATAATATAATCAAAATAATACCTACACTAATAATTACTTTTTTCTTTTTGCCTCTTTTCGTAATACATTTTACTAAATCTAAAACTGCTTCTTCCTTATTACAACAATATACATTTGTATAGCTTTCATAATTTTTTTCTAATTTTGTCATTTTTTTCCTTACTAGTCAAAATAATAATCTGTTTCTTTTCTTTTAAAGCAAATTTAATAACAGTAGGATTAGAGTCAGTAACAACTATAGTTGATTTTCTTATCAAACTATACATATCATCATTATCATAACAAAATTTTAATTCATTATTATCAAATATTTCTATTATATTATCTAAAATTTTTTTATTTTTTACTGAAATATAAATCATATATAAAACTCCTAAAATTAAAAAAAGAATAATATTCTTAACCACTACCAATTATAGCAAAATTAAGATTATTATTCAATATAACTGAAAATTTTGACTAATGTTTTACCCTTTTGAGATGATCTAATAATGTAAAGTTCACTCAACCATTTGTAATATCTGTTTCTTATTTTTTCTGATATTTTTCTATTAGAAATGAACTTAAACAATGCTACTCGCAATCTTTCTATAATCATACAGCCTACAAATATTACTATAGTCATTAAAAATGCATAAAATATAAACCAGCTCTTACTACTATTAACAGATAATAGGCCAAGCCATCCATATATTTTACTTCTTACATAATTATTTTCATGAATAAAGTATACTCCTAGCATCAAACTAGAACACTTATTAATAAATTTAGACTTTATATCTAAAGTGGTAAAGATAGAAAAATAAGCAACACTTTGTATTATAATTATAGGGTTACTATAAGCTAATGCGGCTGAATCTATATAACTTGCGACTAAATCTAAAATTTGATTAGTACCTGAAATATGTTTACCATAGTAAAATAATATATTATTTAGTATAGCACATCCCAAAAATAAACAAATCATAATTACTCTAAATAACTTTTTAGAAAAGATTTTAAAAAAAGTAACTATTCTCCAATGGATATATTCTAAGATAGGCTCTACTAAGTATAAATATATAAAACCATATAAAGAATAACCATTATTAAAAAACATTTCTCCACCAGTAATTGCTGGGATTATTGAAAAAACTAGAAATCCACACAACAACATTTTCTGATAAAAATTTTTACTAATACTAGATATTAATTTATTAATAAAAGGGGATAAACAATATAATAAAATATACACTTTTATAAACCAATAATTATCAATAGTAACTGGTAACAAGTCTTTTAAAACTTGCACCTTACTAACTGAAATAATTCCTAAAATAGAAAAAAAAAAGTAATAATATCACAACTCTATAGAACCAACTAGCATTAATTATTTTCAACAACTGTTTTTGCTTAAATTTAGATTTAGACTGATAATATCCAGATACTAAAACATAAGAATTAACATGTACTATTAATATAAATTCGAAAAAAATAATAAATAATACTCATTGACTTATTTGGTGTATCTAATAACTTTCCAAATAAAAACACATGTCCTAACACTATGAAAAACATTGATAAAATTCTCATTAATTCATGATTAGAGTTTCTTTCACTTGTTACTGCATTTGCCATATACCTATATCCCCCTAAGTATGTATCCAATCTTATATATACATTATAATTTACAATATAGGTTTTTTCAAGTATACAAAAGAAAAAAAGATAATAATCAAACAAATAATTATTATCTTAAATTAAATAATTCTTTTATATCTTTTATACTTTTTTTTGCTAACTTTGTATATTCCTTTCTAAACTTAGCATATTCGTTCAAAAATAATCTGTTTGTTTTTTTTACAGATAATATTTTATCATTTCATTTCATTAATATCATCATCACTCTTCAATACTAAATTACTTTTTAATACTTCATTACCATCGAAAAAGTCAGTATTTCCAACAATACAAGGAATACCTCTATCCATACTTTCTAATATAAAAGGATAACATATAGAAGAAAACTGTCCATAAAAATTAATAGTATTTCCATCAATACATTCAGATATACTTTTTGATTTAATCAATTTTAGATTAAATCTTTTAGCAAATTTGGAAACAGCCTTAATAGGCTTATACGTCTTAACATTTTTGTAGTCTGTCAACGTAATAGCACTAAGTTCATTAATTGTATTACCATAAACACTACTAGAATCATCAATAATACCAATACTGTTGCCAGTAGATCCTTCTGTTTGTAAAACATCAAGTTTTAAATATTTAGCTCCATATTTATCCTTTAACAACATATAAGTCGCATAGTCAATACATATTATACCATCTACTAAATTCATATCTATATATTTTAAAAAAGTAAAAGTAATTCATTTAATTTCTTATAATCAGATAATTCAGATACAGAATATTCAAAAAATAATATATTTTTTTTGAATTATTAGATAGCATATTCAATAATAAATCATTTGCTTCTGTTAAGTTATAGAAAACTATATTTTGAACACCATCAAGATTTGAAGCATATTTTTCAATTTTCTTAATTGAATTTTTTTCATCAAATTCAAATACTGCATCTTCCCCAAAACTGTATGAAATAGCATTGTAATAATTACTATTTGGAGATATTACTACTTTATATTTAATCACTATTATCACCTAATTCTATATAACGTTTTACTAATTCTTTACCACTATTTAAATTTTTCACACTAAATTCATCATACAATTTAAGGACTTTTTTTCTATTATCATTGCAATAAATTATTTTCTTATATATATCTAATGGATTATTCTCATTATTAACAACCAAATATTGTTCCAACTCACTATTTTTAAAATAATGATGATTATTTCCTGTTAAACATGGAACCCCTACATAAAAACTTTCAAGAGGTACCATAGGCGCACATTCACTAAATGTAACATAAAGATTTATATCTGTATTACTCATTCTATTTAATAATTGTTCACGAGGAATACCTTTATCAACACCAGTTGTTTTTATACCAAGAAGATGACAAAAAGCAACCGTTGTTTCAGATCTAGGAACAATATCTAATACAACTTCCTTGTCTTTTATTTCTTTTCCAACAAAATAAGCACTTGCCAAACTAGAGAAAACATTTTTTCTAGTATTTGTTGCCTGAACAGCATAAACACCTATTACAAACCTATTTTTATCTTTTTTCTTCTTATTAATATCAAAATTAATGTTAACTAAATTTTTCAAAAAGGTTGCGTTACATCCTTTATCTTTATAAAAGTCAATAATTGATTCTTTACAAAAAGCCATTTCAGAAACTATGTTCTTTTTCTCTAACAAATAAATTTGTTTATTCATCTTCCACCCATATTCATCAAGATATTGTGAGTGACTTCCATGAAAATATGTCTTTACAACAACACCATCTTTATGAAGCAATTTTGCTAGCTTATACCACCCAATAACAAATCCACTAAAGATAACTTCCTTTATATTATTACTTTTTAATACGATTTCGAACCATTTTAATTTCTTTAGAACTAATTAATTCACCACAAGGAACACTATTTTCAAATAATTCTACAGTTGCACTAGAAACGCCTGTAAAGGCCGGATTATGAAAAAGCAACATAGTCTTTATTTTTTACACGAATCTATTTCATTAAGTGTTAGTTGCAAAAGTTCTCTATGCTTTTGATTATCCTTTTTTTCCTAAATTCTTTAAACTTTAAAAAGTGGAAATAATAGTATTTTTTTATTACTTTCTTTAACATTCTAGCAACACTAAACAAGAAAGTAGATATATAGCTACCAAAAATACTATAAATTATATTTTTTAGTCTTCCCTTTAAAGTAATAAAATCATAATGAAAATAATTTTTAGTTCTCGTATTTTTAGAGATAGATTTAGTGTGACCATCATAAGATAAAGGATAAAAAAATAATCACAACTATAAACAACTACACCATTATCCAAATATTGAGTTTTTTTATTAGTAAAATCAAAATCATTAAGAACCTCTTTAAATATAAATTGTAAACCGACAAAAAACGGATTATATTCGCCTTCCACCATTTTTTCCTTAAAGCATTCATATACTCTCTGTGAGAAATCACTTTTTGCATTTTTTTCATACCATATATTAGAACAAATTCTATGTCTTTCATCCATTCCCAAAAAAGAGTTACTATTCGCTAATAAATCACATATAGGTTCAACAATTTTAATATTTTGATCAACATAAATACCACCATATTTATATAGGGCATATATTTCTAAAAAGTCCTTACTGATATTATAATTATCTATTCTTGCAATTTCGACAGCTATATCATCATCTATTGTATATAAATCATCAAGTGTCCAAAGTTTAATTTCATACTCTTCACTCATATATTCTTTCCAAGAGTTTAAACACTTTTCACTAAATGGAGGTATTTCTTTATTCTTGCCTACAAAATAATGGATATACTTACTCATATAATACTTCCTCCCATTTAAACATTAAGATAGTTTTTCATATAAATTCTTTGCCTGTAACATACAATCTTCCATTGAACAATACGTCCACGCACCATATCTTCCAATACAATAAATGTTATTCTTTGCAAAATCATTGAATAAAGCTTTTTATTTTTTGATCGGTTTCCTTTTCAATATGAACATATGCTGGATCCATAACAATAGCACAATGATCAATCAATTTTGTATCATCATCTATAATCTCTTGATCAATTAAATTTTCTATAGTTAATTTAAGTTGTCTATCAATTTCTTCATTAGTAATGACAGCATCTTTAGAATAACCAATCTCAACATACATACTTAACCTATCAGAATTCAAAATATTATCATAAAAGCCAATTCTATAATAATTACATTTCTTATCAGGAATATACAACCAGTGTTCATTAACCAATTTAGACTTTTTATTAAATCCTAGATTAAACACAAGAACCTTATTATATGATAATTCTTTTTGTAAACTTTTAATTCTATCATCATTAAATAATTGTAAAAAGTGATTAAGTGGTGAAGAATTAACTAAATATTCATATTCAATTTTTTCACCTTTATCAGTTGTTGCTACTTTACTTTTTACATCTATATCTACAATTCTAGTATTTAATAAAATCTTTTTCTTATCTAAATTATCATACAAAATCTTAATAAAAGTTTCTGCTCCCTTTTTAGGATACAAAAAAGAATTATTATAAGATACATCCTTAGAGTTCTTCATATTATTTATAATTTGCTCTTTATTAGCGTAAGGAAAAAAATCTTCCCATAGCATCTTTATCTAATTTAGTTAAGTCAATAGCGTATAATTTTTTCATTATAAGGCTTTAAAAAATTTTTCTGTAATTGAACGTCCAAATTTTCCATATAACATGTCCAAAAAAGTTATCATAGTTTTCCTTTTCTTCCTTATTAAATAAATCATACAAACAATCAATAAATTCTTCCTTTTCTAGCTGATGTATATTAGTTTGAAACGGATAATCAATTAACTTTTTATTATATAAAATTTTTGTACATTTATCCTGTGTTATAATTTCATTTTTTGGAACCTTTGCTAAAAATTTTTCCTTAAATTCTTCGGTATTAAAATGGAAAAAATGTCCCATAATCCCAAACAAATCCATTTCTACTAATAGTTCTACAGTAGCCACCTACTTCATTTTTCCTTTTCAGCAATTAAATAATCATCCTTAACATAATTAGCAAATGTTAAATTTGAAATTCCAGCTCAATTAATGAATATTTAGTTTTCATATATTACCTCCTAATCAATTTACCTAATTTTTATAAAAACATCATTCATCATCCATATAAAGTGTCCATTAGTTAGTCTATGTATCTTAACTCTTCTTCCAGCAATTGAAGTATTATTATAAAATTGTGGATATTTTTTTAATTTTCTATCAAATGATATAAAATGTTCATTATTTTTAAACATTTCTGTAGTAAGTTCATACTGCCTTTTGCACATAGGAACAATAATACAATTATTAAGATAAGCCTTCTTACTTTCTGATAATTCCTTTTCTTTTTTCAGTATAATAATCTACTAATCTTAAACATACTTTTTCGTGATGTAAAATATTTTTCCTATATGATTCTTTTGAAATAGATTGTCCCTGTCGTCCTAAATAATAGTTATAAATATCAAAAGGATAATAACTAACTGTTTTGGCATTTATATACCAACTAAATTGTATTCCATATCTACATAGAAACAATGTTCATCGATTTTAAAATTAGCATTTTTTAATATGGATGTTTTATATGTTGAGGTTGGTAATAATGGGCCAAACATTATAAATCCATATTCATTACCATTATAATACATTTCATCCAAATTATATTGAACACCAGGTACCAAATTAGAATAAAATTTAGTAGGATTATAAACAGCTGTAACAGCAAAATCCTCTATATAATTTGTTAGAACTATATCACTATCTTCGTCCTTTAATTTTTCCAATAACTTATCTAAATTTTCAGTAATATAATAGTCATCGCCATCCATAAGTCTAAAATACTTACCAGTAGCTATTTCAATTCCCTTATTAATTGTAGAACCATGTCCACCATTTTCTTTATCTATTATTTTTATAATAGGATTCTTACCACGATAATTAATCAATAATTCGTTACTTTTAGCGACTGTATCATCCTTAGAGCCATCATTCACAATAATTATTTCCAAGTCAGATGCATATTTAGAACGTAAAAGTGATTTTACCCCACCTTTAATATACTTACCAACATTATAAGAAGGAATAACAATACTCAATATAGGATTTTTCTTTATATCAGGGACCTTAATTTTTTCAGTCTTATCAAAACTAAGTATCATATCCATATCTTTTTTTATAGAATACTTATAACTACACGTTTTCATAACAGAATCATGCATCTTCTCAGACATTGTTTTAAACAATTTTGGATCATTATATAATTCTTCGATTAGGTCAGCATATTCGATAATATTTTCTGTTTCACAAAAAGTACCTATTTTAGGATCTATGTACTCACAAGTTCCAACATTTTTAGAACTTACAACAACACAACCTGCCATAGCTGCCTCACATGAAGACACAGCCTGTGTATCAAATCTTGTTGCAAAAAGGCCTATACCATTTTCTTTTTTTTGCATCATTTTAATTTCATCATGCGATAAAAATTTTCTATATATATGAACATTAGAAAACTTTCTTAATGGTTCAACCAACTTATCATGAATTCCTCCATCACCATAAATTGAAAATTCCATGTCATTAAAACATTTTCTATGACTAAGGTTCTAAAATTACTCTAACATCAATATCAATAGAATAAGTACTTAAATCATCAAACTTTCTAAGCACAAAAACTCTTTTTCTTAATTCTGGATCCTTTTCAGTATATGGAAATTGCTTTTCATCTATAAAGCAAGGTATAACTTCTGCATTATTATATTTTATTTTCAGTAATTCCTCACTCATCTTTTTTTAGCCCAATTTGACACAAACACAAATTTCACATTTGGAAGATTATTATATTTTTTTTATATAATAATCCCTCAAAGCAAAAAAGTTTTAGTGAATGATTCTGGAACAACATAATCTGAAACAAAGTATGGACGTCCAATCACATCAAAAGCTCTATACAAGGCATCAGTACCATGAGAATATAAAAATAATTTGAGTATTCGATAAATCCTGTGGTTCTAACAATTGAAAATAGGCAGGATCAAAAAAGTGTATTAAAATTTTATCATACTTTTTAACTTGTAATAAATTTCTTATTTGATTGTATCCAGTTCTTATATAATCAACATTTTCAAAAGTAGCAAATTCAGTTTTTTCAATATATTCACTATGAACAACTGCAACATCAACATTCAATTTATTTTCCTTATAAGCTTGCACCCTTGAATGAATAAAAGAAAATAAATATTTATTTTTTACCATTGGATACCCAGGACAAATTAACAATATATTACCAGAAAAATATTCATTGATACTTGCATCTTCTTTTTCAAAGGAAACCTCCAAAGAATCAATTTCAATCTTAGCATTTGGTAAAATTGAAAGCCCTATAAAAACCTTTTTAGGTAAATTAGAAAAAAATGATTTAGTATTCATATCAACTGATTGAATAACTCTAAACTTTCTATTTAAAATTTTTATTGTACAATTTTCCTCTGTATTAATATTTGAAACAGAATTAATTGTTAATCTTTTTATTATCTGTTTTTATCGATTTATAAAAAATTAATTTTTGTTTTATATCGGAATTATTCTCTATTACTATTTTATTTTTTTCCCTAACAACCCTTAATTTTCCAGATGATTTTATATAATTTCTGCCTAATATATTCATATTATCCTCCACAACTACTTATCTTGTTTTTTTCTCTTATTATCCTTCTTACTCTTTTTCATATCGATAGGTTCACCCATTTGAAAGCGGTAATATGTATCACAAATAGTATCAGGATCACCTATCATCTTCATTGTACCATGTTCCAACCATACTACCTTAGTACATAATTCTCTTATACTTTCCAGAGAATGTGATACATATAACACAGTAGTACCACCATTAATCATGCTCATCATTTTATTTCTACTTTTTTCCTGAAACTTAATATCTCCGACTGATAAAATTTCATCTACAAGCAGAACCTCTGGATCAACAACAGTAGCAATTGCAAATGCAAGTTTAGCTGTCATACCAGAAGAAAAAGTTTTTTATTGGAACATCCAAAAAATCTCGTAACTCAGAAAAATCGACAATTTCCTCAAATTTTTGATCAATAAAGTTCTTTGAATAACCTAAAACTGCTCCATTTAAATAAATATTCTCTCTAGCTGTTAATTCAGCATCAAAACCTGCTCCTAATTCAATCATTGGAGCAATAGAACCATTGACAGTTACATTACCTTTTGTAGTTTTCATAACACCACTAACAACTTTCAATAAAGTAGACTTTCCAGCACCATTACTACCAATTAAACCAACTACTTCACCCTTATCAACATGAAATGAAACATCATTCAATGCTACAAAAACACTTTTTTTCTTTTTGTTTTTCTTTCTTTCTCTTGGATCAAGCATATTAATAAACAATTGTTTAAATGAAAAACCTTTTTCAATTCCCATATCAAACTTCATTGTTACATTTTTTATATCAATCATATTTTCCTCCTTTTATGCATAATAAACAAAATTATCTTGATGTTTTTTGAAAATAATAGATCCAATTACTACGGCAAAAACACCATAAAATACCATTAAAAAATATGTTTGTTATAGACGGGCAATTACCAAACAAAATAATTTGTCTAGCAGAATCTATATATACGTACAAAGGATTAAATCTAAATATTCTCTGTAGAGTAGCTGGTATAATTGAAATATCATAAAATACAGGTGTAGCATAATTCCATATAGTAAGTAAAATACTATAAATATAAAACATATCACGGAAAAACACTGACACAGTAGCTAAAATAAAGCTTATACCTACAGTAAATAAAAATCCAAATAAAAATATAAGTGGTAATAGCAAGTAAAACCATGATATTTCTTTTTATTGTACCTGTAAAAATAATAACAAAAAACAATGGTATTAAAGTCAAAATAAAATTAATTCCACAAAAAAGGCACTTTGATAATGGAAAAAATATATTTTGGTATATATACTTTTGTCAATAAATTAAAATTGAAAACTACAGAAGTCATACCATTATTTGTGGCTTCACTAAAATAATTAAACATAATAAATCCAACTTCAAAGTAAACAAAATAATTTACTCCTGGAACACTAAATCTAAACATTTTAGAAAAAACAACAGCCATTACCAACATCATTAGTATTGGATAAAGTAGACTCCATAGAATTCCTAAAACACTCCTTTTATATTTTACCTTAAAAAATCTCTAGATATTAATTGTTTCATTAAAAACTGATATCTATTAAAAATTCGAAGCAATATTTTTTTTTAACATCTTCTTTCCTCCTAAATCTTTAACATATTAATTATAACATCAATAAACCACTTTGTAAAAGATATCTGTAAAATCAACTATTTTGCATCAATACTATTTACTTCAAAATATCTCGCTAAGTCCTTATTTAACCAAATATCTTTTCCTGGAGTAATATCAGCTAACCCATAAGCAGGACTATGTTTATCATTACAAACAAATGGTGTAAGTTTTATATCATATATTTTTTTCTCTTTTGTCTTTCAATATATTCACTTCTATAACTCCACACTGAATTTAGTTGACGAATTTCACCAAAGGCTACAATAAATTGCTCTACATAAATAATAAATAAAATAATAACTGAATCAACTAATATATACTTAATTACCTTTTTCATACTTACAATATTAATTAACAGATTAAAAACGGAAATCACCATAAAAACCACAATACCAAACCAAGCTCGTTCAGGAAAGGTAGGTGATAAAACCATTGCATAAACTGATAAAATGCTTGCACTAAAGAATACATAAAAATATTTATCTATCTTCTTTTTATAATATATATAAATAGTAGATAAAACAATCATTAATATAAATAGTGGCTTAAGAACGTTTATCATAGAAACAGTATCATTTAAAATTCTTCCTATCAACTTAACTACAATAAAGGTATTATCATTAACTAAACTGTTTCTAACATAATTACCGGGCGCTATAATAAGTATAACAAAACCAACAATAGTTCCTACCAATCCAGAAATCTTCCACTTAGTAATCTTTTCCTTATATTCAAACTTACTAATTAATAATATTCCTACTGTTGCTACTATCAATCCAAAGGCAGTATTTTCATTTGTCCATCCCGCAATAATTCCGAGTAACAAAAAGCCAATTGATTTAAATAAATTATCATTCCTTTTTGGAAGTCCTAAATAAATATAAAAAAACAGCAAAATTATCGTAGTAGTCCAAAGATAATTACATGACCCAATTAACCATAAACAGTCTTGACCAAATGCAGGAACAACAAACCACAAACACAAATGAATAAGCAACAAAATTATAGGATATTCCTTTTTATTTATGCCTTTTATATTGAGATAAATTAACCATATCAACAATAAATAAACACATGAATTGGCAATACTAAACAAAATTTTAGGAAAAAGTAAGAATGTTTGAGCAATAGTGTGAGCAACACTTCTCCCTCCCCACGTAAAATAATGCTGAATCTGTTTTTCTATAACATCAATAAAACTGTGTAAACGACCATTAACACCAAAAGAATAGCCATAATCATCTGCTATTAACGGAGTAAAAATATTTAGTAATAAAATTGATATAAATATTAAAAACATAAATATTATTATCTGATTTTTTTCTTTTTTTAAACAAGCAACAATTTTTTTTCATTTTTTAAACTCCCTCCTAAAAAGAAATATAAAGTAAACAGTATAGTTTTGTTATAAACTCATGTTTTTCTATTATAGAACGAGCAAATCCTCTTTCTTTAAAGTAAGAACTCTTTTTTATAATTAGGAACATTTAACTTCAAATAATCAAAGCTATCGCTAATAAATTTCATAGCTATTTTTTTATCACTTTGATAACATTCTTGTATATTATAATTCATAAGTATTCTAACAGTTAGTTTGTCAATAATATCCTGCATATATTTCTTATCACTAAAGTAACGTCTTATTATTTCTATTATTTTAATAATATCAAAGACACGAGCATCTCTAATAGTTGTCTCACTCTTTTCATTAATTACATAATAATTTAGATATTTATTAACCTTTCCAATTTTATTTGCTTTATCCATCGCTTCCAACACAAATGGAGCATCTTCATACTTTAAGTTTTCTATAAACTTAATATTATTTTCTTTTAAAAAGTCTGTTTTATATAATTTATTCCAAGGAGCAAGATTAACTTCATATGCAAGAATTGGCATAGATTTCAAAGTTGTTGGCTTAAAATCTAATAAGCTTTCTTTTTCTAATTCTTGTCCTTTTTTTATATAAAAATCACATATTACCATATCTAAACTATTTGAAAAAGCTTTATCAAACAAAGTTTTACAAGCATGTTTATCTAAAAAGTCATCACTATCAAGAAACATAATATATTTGCCTGTCGCTTTAGCAATACCAAAATTTCTCGTCTTTCCAATTCCTTGATTTTTATTCTTAAAATACCTAATTCTCTTATCTTTATACTCTTTTATAATTTCTTCAGAATTATCAGTAGACCCATCATTTATTAATATTATTTCAAGCTCTGTTTTAGTTTGATTTATTACTGAATCTAAACATCTTTTGAGATACTTTGAAGCATTATATATAGGAATAATAATACTTACATCTTTTCTATTTATCATAATTTTCTCTCTTTTTTTCAGTTTCATCTATTATGTAAACTGGACGTTTTTTAACTTCTAAATATAATTTTGACAAATACATTCCAATAACACCTAAAAATAATAATTGAATGCCACTTACAAACATAATAATACAAGCAAGGCTTGGCCATCCACCAACTGGATCTCCAAAAGCTAGTGTTTTAACAATAATTACTATTACTGCTACAAAAGCTATCAAGCAAAATATCAAACCCACAAATGCAGAGATAACAAGAGGAGTAGTGGAAAAGGCAAGAATACCTTCTAATGCATATTTAAATAGTTTCCAAAAATTAAATTTTGAATTTCCTGCAACTCTTTCTGGAGTTTCATATTCTATCCACTTAGTATTAAATCCAACAAAACTAAATATTCCTTTAGAATAACGATTATACTCTTGCATACTAATAATTGAGTCCACAACTTTTCTCTTCATCAATCTAAAATCTCTTGCTCCAGGAACTTGTGGTGTCGAAGAAATTTTTCCAATTAACTTATACCAACAATTTGTAAAAAACTTTCTCAAAGGACTATAGTCACCATGTTTAGGACTGCATAATGCAACACAATCATATCCCTCATTTTTAATACTCTCATACATAGTTTGTATCATACTAGGAGGATCCTGCATATCAGCATCCATTATAGCAACAAAGTCCCCCTTAGCATTTTGTAAACCAGCATACATTCCACCCTCTTTTTTCCAAAGTTTCTTGAAAAAGAAATATAACGAACTCGCTCATCTTTCTTTGCTAATTTCCTAAGTTCTAAAAGAGTATTATCACTACTTCCATCATTCACAAACAAGAACTCAAAATCTACTTCCTTCATTTCTTTTGAAATTTTATTAATTTCTTTATAAAATATTTCTAAGGATTCCTCCTCATTATAGCAAGGAACAACAATCGATATTTTTTCTTTCACATTTTTTTCCATAATACTACCTCCTACCCACTTTTTTAAATAACTTTGGACTAACCTTCATAACGAGTTTTTTTAACTTTCTAGTTATTGTATCATCTAAAATATCATTAAAGACTCCATCTCTTTTCAATCTAGCCTTATATTCTTTATACAAAGGATTATTTAGCTCTGTTATTTTTATAATTAATGAATTAGCTATAAAACTCATAAACACCTGTTTATTTAAATTAGTCTTATTAATTTCATCTCTTAAATATAAATAATGTTGGTAAAAGTCTTCAACTTTTCTTTTTGTCTTTTCATAATCTCCATTATTCATAATTGAATTAGATCTTTGAAAGTAATTATACCCAACATATTCTATTGAATTAACCTTAGTAGCCTTAATAATTACAAGCGGTATTATACCAAAATCCTCATGAATTTTTCCCTTAGCAAATTGAAATTTATTTTCTAACCAATATTTTCTTTTTATACAATAAGCCCAGGCATTTTCAACAAAATGATATTTAACTATTTTATTAAAAGCCTCTTCTCCAGAAAATCCTTTAAACCCTTCCTCATTGTAACACGTACTATTATCATTTTCATCAACTTGCTTTATCTGAAACCTTACTAAATCAGGATTATTTTTTAAGGATTTACTTAATTCTTTTAAAATATTTTTTTCCCAGTAATCATCACTATCTAAAAATATTAAATAATCTCCAACAGCCTCTTTTACTCCTCTATTTCTTGCCGCACTTAATCCTTGATTTTTCTGATTAATAATTTTGACATCATATTTTTTTACAATATCCATTGAATTATCTTTGGTTCCATCATTAACAACTATTACCTCAAAATCCTTATCAGTCTGACTAAAAAACACTATCCAAACATTTCTTTATATATTTTTTTCTACATTATAAACAGGAATAATGATACTATACTTAGGCATCTATATCACCACCATCAAAATATTTTTCTAATTCTTTACTTCTTTCTTTTTGAATCAAAGCAAGATCAATTTTTTTTTTATTTTTCTAGGTTTTTCTAAAATTGTCTTAACTTCTTTTACCATTATATCTTCATCCTTAGAAACTATTTCAGCATAGTCTTTTCCCATATTAATTTTATCATCGCTTACATCTATGGTAGTAATTATTCTTTTTTCTAAAACTATTGCCTCCAAATAAGTAACCGGAAAGCCCTCATAGTCAGACGTTAAAATAATATAATCTGCCTGTAACATATAAGGGTATGGATTAGTTCTTCTTCCTACAAAAATAACTCTATCTAAAAGACTTTTTTGTTTAACTAAATTCCGATATTTTATATCATCAGGACCACTCCCAACAATCAATAATTTTGTATTATCAATTTTATCTATCAAGTTAATAGCGCGTCCTAATTTTTTTTAGATGTATCATCAAGCCTACCTACATAGACAAATAATGTCTCGCATTTCTTCTTTTTTAAAGTTATCTTTTCAAGACTTTTTTCTTTTATAGACTTAACATCCACAAAATTATTAATAACTACGCTTCTATCTGCAAGTTCACTATATATCTCCAAAAAGTCTCTCCTAGATTCATTAGAAACAAAAAATATTGTTTTAAACTTATTAATGTTTCTTTTACCAAAAAAGTCTTTAAAACTATTATCATCATACAGTTGTCTATAATTACTATGAACATAAATAGAATTATTTTTAGAAGCAAGTCTTGCTAATTTATTACAACTAAAACTATATGTAGCATAACAACAACTAAAGTCATATTTATGATAATTTTTTAGAAAAAAAGATAATTGATGTATTAAATTAATTGCTTTTCTGAAAATAATATTTTTATTATTTGAAACCCTAAACTCACTTATTTGAACATTTTTGTTAACCTTCTTTAATAAGTCACCACTCATCTTTTCCAAAACCAAACAAACTTCATACTTATCATAATCTATATAATTTAATAAATTAACTAAAGCACTCTCTATTCCACCGATATCAAGACTATATGCTGTAAACAATAACTTTTTCTTCATAATATACCGCCTTAATTTAATGTATCTAAAATCATTATAACACTTCTAACCCATCATAATAAAGAAAAAAGAACTACTTTGCCAAATAATTCTTTAAAATCTTCGTAATTCTTTCAATTTCCTCTAAATATTTTTCATAATTTTCTCTTATAAAATTAACATCTCCTTCTTTAGCATGAATTTCATGTTGAAAAGACGTCTCAGCCAAATTAATAAAACCTAAATATTTACTATCACTTTTAATAGAATGTGCCTCAATCGCATAACCATTTAAATCATCATTATTGAAAGCATTTTTTAATCTAGAAACTTTTTGCCGGTATTTCCTCCACAAATCCCGTAACCGTTTCATTATAAGTATCTAAATCACCTAATAACAAAAATACTATCATCTACATTTATCCCATTTTGCTCCAAATACTCTTTGTTAAGATAATTATTACTATCAATATCATCATCTGGATAATTAATATCAAAAGTAACTGTACTTGTATTACCCAAAGTAGTTAAATCGTTAATATCTATTTCTACTGTTGCTTCATCTACACTAAGACCCTGCTTTTCAATATCACTTTTATTAATTATATAAATATCATTTGGTAATGGATCATAATGTACTCTTTTTCTTATTAAAATTAGTAACTAAAGTACCCGTATTAAAAAACTCTCTTAAAAGTTTATCAAGATCATCTTTTGCTACAGGTTTAGATAAATAACCATCAAATCCTTCACTTAAATATTTTTCTTTCATTCCAGAGATAGCATTAGCTGTAAGTGCAATCGTAGTCATATTAAAATTAGGGGTTATCTTTTAATTTATGAAATGTTTCAACGCCACTCATTTGAGGCATCATATCATCCATCAAAATCATATCATAAACTTGACCATTATATATTTTTTGAATACACTCCATACCACTTTGTGCTACATCAACTATAGCCCTATATTTTGAAAGAAGCCTCTCCTCCACTTTTATATTAAGTAAATTATCATCTACTATTAATATTTTTTTATCACTAAGATCTAACACCATATCTTTAGGTTTAATAATAGATGTCATTCCACTCTCTTTTTCAATTATTTGTTGACTAAGATAAATTGTAAACTTAGAACCAACACCATATTTACTCTGTACGACTATTCTACCACCCATTAGTTCTACTAATGATTTAGTAATAACAAGTCCAAGTCCAGTTCCATCTATTGTAGAATTCTTATCTTCCTCTAACCTATCAAATTTGGTAAATAACTTATCTACATTTTCTTCTTTAATTCCTCTTCCCGTATCCTTTACTGAAATAACCAAATTACATAAATTACGTTGATTAATACAACTAACAACAAAATCCACTTTACCTTTGTCAGTATATTTACAAGCATTCGTTAAAATATTAGTAACAACCTGTTTTACTTTTTGTTCCATCACCATATAAAATATGCGGCAAATCATCAGCAATATGGACATTAAATTCTACCGGTTTTTCTCCTATTCTAGGCTTAACTAATTTAACAATATTTAAAAATAAATCTCGTGGTTCATAATTTGCCTCAACAATTTCCATTTTATTAGCTTCAATCTTAGAAATATCTAATATTCCATTAACTATTTCTAACAAATTTTGACTAGCCATCTTAACATCTTTAGCGTCATTTTTTGCACTCTCTAAATCTTCCTCTTCCAATATACAATCACTGAATCCAACAATTGCATTCAGCGGTGTTCTAATTTCATGAGACATATTTGATAAAAAATCTGTTTTAGCTCTATTAGCAATTTCTGCTTGTTCTTTAGCTAATCGTAATTCACTCAACAACTTAGCATCCGGATTTTCGATAGTAAAATACATAATTAAATCTAAATAAGATAACAAAAATGTAATCAACATAACTTCAGGGTGAAAATACCTAACAACAAAAAATATAGAAGCTAATACAATAAACGAATATAAATGAAACTTTTTCTTATTAAGACATTTCTTCCTAAAGAAAAATATTAAAATAATAGCTAAAACTGAATATAAAAGTGATAAATAATAAACGACATTAAGTGCTGGACCATAACTATACATGATGCCATCACTACTATAGATAGAAACAGGTAAGAAAAAGAATCAAAATTGCTGCAAAAAAAGTAATCAATCCCGTAATTTTTGTTATATTGTTAAAGCTATCTTCTTCCTTTCTCCCGTCAAAGAACAAATAATAAATAACATAAATAAAAAACAACCATATCCACCCTAATAAAGCTAAATACTCAAATTTACTAAGAAAGGAAAGAAAAGTTAAATCATAGTTAAAGTAATAAAGACATAATATTATCAACATTAATACTGTATCTAAAACGTTAGTAAGCAACAAATATAAATATATTTTTGTTTCAATGTTGTTAACTCTTTTCTTTGAATAAAATAAAATTAACAATAATAAACTAATGAAAAATGCACATCCAGGAATATAAAGATTACTCATACTACCAACACCTTCTATAATAATAGAATAACATACAAAAGAGACCTTGAAAACAATAAATATAAATATTTTTAGCTGCTTTTTGCTATACCAGGTTGTTGCTATTTTACGTTTTTCTATTTCTTGACCGTTTTCAAAAACATGCAAATATGTATTATATCCTAAATACCCTATTTTTACTGATTCTGTGGTATAAGTTTTACCCTCTTTTGCCATACTGTTAGACCAAAAATCAACATGAGCTTCGCCACCCTTTGCATATGCTGAAATATATATAGGATATTTATATGTATTTTTAAACTGGAAATCAACATATCCACCATTAGCGTAACTTGCTACGGTCGCATCAAGCCCACCTGGAACGTATACCGGTAAAGCGGCATGAGGATAACGTCTCACTATTTCCAAACCACCTAATAATGCAGTATTATATATAGTAGTTGCTATTTGACAAACCCCATTACCAACATATTCATAATAAAAAACATAACCCTTTCTATTATATGGACCAGCATATTTATAAAATGAAAACACTTCGCCCGGTTCTATCACCACACCATCTATATGACTTAAAGCCATTTTTAGATTTGTAGCTCTAGATATATAAGGATTAAATAAAGTTGTAAATTCAGATACCTTAGTATCAATATATTTATAACTGTCACGATTTGCTTTTTCTAAAACATCATATTTTAATGTAATTGAATTTTTGAGATTTCCATTCTTACACTCTTCTTTAATAACTTCAACTGACTTATCAATATTTAAAAAAACACCATTTTGAGCAGCTACAAATTTCACATTCCTATTATCATCAACTTCAAATCTCCAATCACTACCACTAAAGTCATATTTATTTTTAAATTCCTGTAATTTTATTCGTAACTTTTCCTCATCCACAACTAGCCTATATTTAAAAACATGTTTTTTATTTCCTAAAAAATATTCAAATTTGTTTATTCCTAAACCATTTTGATAATCTTTAATTTCTTTTATCAAACTATCTTTATCAAGTGCTATTCCAAGTTCCTCATATGAAGCACTAAAAGTATTAGATGAAACATTAAAACTTATATTTTTATCTTTAAAAATTTCTGCTGAAATTTGATCTATTTTATCATTTAAATCATTAAACTTAACATCTGATATATTATATTTATCTACATATATACTTTTTAAAACATAATTATTGTAATAGTTAGCCTTTAAAAGTAAAAAAATGACAACACTTAAAATAAAAACTACTAAAAAAATTATGCCCACTAAAAAAATTATCTTTTTTCGACTTTTTTTCTTTTCTTCTGCCATAAAAAATTCCTACCAAATAATATTTACTACATAACAAAAGTATATCTCATAAATAATATAATTAATATTAATAACTATTAATTTAAATAAATTTGACGTAAAATAAGCACAAATAAAAAACAATTGAAGTATTTAATGTTATTATATAATTAAGGTGAGAGTATGAAAAAAAAAAAGAGGCTGAAACTACGTAAAAAAAATTTTATGATTCTTTGTCTTACTATAATTGTCTTTATAGGATCAGTAACGCTTCTAACACAAATGGTAGTTAAAGAAATAAGTCATAAAAATAAACCTCAAAAAACACTAAGTACAAAAGAAATTAAATTAGAAAAACTAAATAACATTGATAAAAAAGTTAATTATTTTAACTATAGCTACCTAGATAGATATATTAATTATAAGAAGAAAAATAATAATCTTAGTGATAAACAGATAGTTTTAAACGTCAACATGAACCTAGATTATAAATTTTATGAAAAAACAATTCCTTCAAAATATTTAAATAAAGAATATATTTTAGTAAATAAATACTATTATGTTGGTGAAAAATACGTTCCAGAAAATCTTGAAAGTCTTCCTTTATCATATTCTAGAAGTGGTATGAAATTAACTAGCGTAGCTAAATCAGCACTTGAAGAATTAATTAATGCAGCAAAAAAAGATAACATGACCATACTCGTTACCTCTAGTTACAGAAGTTATGAGTATCAAGTAAAACTTTATAATCAATATGCCGAAGAAAATAGCAAAGAAGAAGCAGATACATACTCAGCAAGGCCAGGATATTCGGAACATCAAACAGGACTTGCTGTTGACATACATAATGGAAAAAAAGTTTATACAGATTTTGAAAATACCGAAGAATTTAACTGGATGCAAGAAAATGCCTATAAGTATGGATTTATCTTACGATTTCCTAAAGACAAAGTAAATGAAACAGGATATATATATGAATCATGGCATTATCGTTATGTTGGAAAAGATATAGCTAAATACATCCACAAAAACAATATTTCTTTTGAGGAATATTATGCACGATTTATAGAAAATAAAAAATAATTGCGCATATCATTTAATGATAATTAATCTACTATAATAGAGGTGAAACATGAAAAAATTTTATCTAGCTATTATAGTATTTTTATTAGTTATAACCCCTATTCTTTTAAATGTTCCTGTAAAAAAAGCAAACAATAAAAATATAGAAGAAAACAGTAAAGTAAAAAAATACCCCTATTATAAAAAAGAATACAAGAAACGTTATAAAAAATATCAACTACTAAATCCTAATCTAAAATTTGAAAGAGTAATCATCAAGGTGAATATAGGATTAGACAAAAAACCATATACAAATACAAAACCAGCCGATAAATTAAACAAAACGAATATTTTAGTAAATAAATATAGGAACTTAAATCCCGAATATACTCCAAATAATCTCGTAGACTTAGATCCGAGTTATTCACGAAATGGCATGAAATTAGTAAAATGTGCCAAGGATATGTTAGAAATAATGGTACATGACGCTAAAAAAGAAGGATATGATATACGAGTAATGTCGAGTTATCGTAGCTATCAATATCAAGAAAAATTATATAATGATTATGTAGCTGTTGATGGCAAAAAAGAAGCAGATACCTATTCAGCCAGACCAGGGTTTTCAGAACATCAAACAGGCCTAGCAGTTGATATAGATAATAATTTACTTCCTTATACTTCCTTTGAACAAACTAAAACCTATACTTGATGATAAATAATTGTTATAAATATGGATTTATTCTAAGGTATCCAAAAAAAGATAAAGAAGAAATAACCGGTTACAACTATGAGTCATGGCATTATCGTTATGTTGGAAAAGATATAGCAAAATATATTCACACACATAATATAACATTTGATGAATACTATATAAAATTTATTGACAACAATTAAAAAATACACAAATACGTGTATTTAATCTAATCAAACTTTTTTCTGAAATAATTATATATCTTAATAAAAAATGTTATCAACATCCACAACCAAAATATCAAATTACTAAGTTGCACAAATGAAAGTATATATTTATCTTTATAAATAGCATAATCAATAGAAAGTGATAAATTATTACTAACAATATAACTAAATAATCCTACAAAGAAAACATATAAAATAAAGCAAAATATATAATTAAATATTTTAAATCTATCAGAGTACTTATTACTGTAAACTATATAAATTAAATAAATAGTAGTAAATAACATAATTACGAAATAAAAAGACATTGAAGGAAAATAATAATAATTTATTAAAAATTTAACAACTTCATTTATTGCCGCTATAGCATACTCGTGAAATCCCATAGAAATAAAAGCCAAAAATAATAAAACAACAACCGGCACAAATATGTTTACACTTTTTTTCTTACGTTTCAAATTAAAAAATAAAAATAAGAATAAACACAAAACTATTACAATTAATTCAATAGACATAAAAGAAGAGGTAAAATACTTTAAAACTATCTTTAATCTATCAAATAAAGATAAATCTATATACATATTTTACCACTCCTTTTTATCTTATATCAAAATAATAAACAGATTGTTGACTATCACTATCTTTCGTACAAGTAATAAGTGTCAACTCTTTTGTATTAGTATTAGGTCTATTAATTTCTAATACCCCCGTTTTAGGTAAATCCTCTTTTTTTACTAATTGATATGTGTATTTTTGATTATTCCAAGTAACATAAGCATAATCACCAATATTTAACTTATATAAAAAGGCAAAATAAGCTATATATGCATCTCCTGAATGAGCATATAAAATAAAATTTCCATTATCTACATCTGGCATATTAGCAACATCAGAAATAGTAACGTTATATTGAATATTATTGTATTTAGAGTTTCTATCAACAAAACCTCTTTTTAATTTAATTTTAGGTATTTCTAAATATCCGATATAATTATAATAAACTTTAGGTTGTTGTACCTTCTCTTCTTGTACAGGAGTCTCCTCAACTATTGGATTATCATCCTCTTTTTTTACCTCTTTTTTTTCTTCTTTAGTATCTATAAGTGATAATCTTACATTTTCATATATTAGTTCCTTTAAAACTTTTAAATGTCCATAGGACAATGTAATAATACCAATAAATACAAGTAAAGAGCCAAACAATAAAATTTGACTCCTCTTAATCCCTTGTTTACGTTTATTGTTCTTTTCTTGTTTTTGTATTAACATAAATTACAGATAAACCTATAACTAATACTAATGCACCAACTATATAAATATACTTAGAATAATTTGAACCAGTATCAGGAACTTTAATATTTAATTTTAATGGTACTGTAGTTTCTTTATAATTATTAGTTACTAATAAAGCAATCTGTGACTCTGTTGGATTATCTTGATCTTGGTATGCTAAGAATGTATGAGTTGTAAACACACCTGAGATATCTCCTGTAATTGTTGTTTCGTTACCAGCATTTAAATTAGTTGCTGCAACTCTTATTTTAAACTTTTTACCAGTAGCAATTGTAGCTAAATCAGTAATTTCATTATTATTTTCATCTACTACAGTTGTAGTATAATTATTAGAATTAATTGTAAATTTGAATCCAGAGAACTCAGTATTAACAGCAGTAGTAACTGCTACACTCATAACTCCAGTTTCATAATAATTTTTTTTATCCGCACTTAATTTAAGTTCTGGATTACCATCTGATAGTTTAATAGAATTAGTTAAATTAGAAGATTTAACATTCTTTTGCGCTATCAACATAATCATATATAGCTTTAGCAGTTGCATTTGTATCTTTTAATGCTTGAACTGAAGTCCACATTTTTGCAATATCTGCATTTTTTGCATTCAAAGTTTCTTGATAAATCCAAATAGCAGATTGAGCTATATAATATTCATCATTTGATAATGTAATTACAGTATTTGAACCACTAACAGTTTCTTTAGCGCTTGCATAAGCTCTATTAACTATATTAGCAATTCCTGCATCAACATAACTATCGGAATTAGTTACTTTAACATACTTAGTAGCATCAGGCATACCTTTTTCATGTTCCAAACAGAACATATCAACAACATAGTTAACATTATCTTTGCTAAATTCTGAAGTAAATTTATTTACCATAACAACGCTATCTGCAAATTTAGAACCAGCAGCTATATTAATAGGTGTTAATTTTGTCTTAACTTCACTAATATCTTTAGCATCTAAATTTGTTGGTAAAGCATAACTAGTCTTCAAATTATTACTAAAAGCAAAAACAGTAACCATAAAGAAGCATACTAAAACACCAAGAATAATTGAAGCACCAGACTTACCATCTAATCTAAAATTTTTCTTTTTCATCACAATTCTCCTTATCTTTATATTTAACTATAGTATAACACAAAACTTCTCTTTTTAAAGTTATTTTTTAAATTATTTTAAATACACTGTCAAAATTGTCAATTTGATAATTATCATCACCATAGATTGTCGCAATAACATCACCTTTTTTTATTTTATCTCCAATTTGAACATTTAAACTAATTCCTACACCAAAATCTATTTTATCAGTAAGTTCTTTCCTTCCAGCTCCTAATCCCAAAGATATTTTCCCTATTTCTATTGCACTAATTCCTTCTACAACACCATTTTTAGGCGAAATTATTTTAGATACTTTATTACTTATTTTTACAGAAGAAATATTTCCACCCTGATTAGTTACTATTTGATAAATTTATTGTAAGCATCACCATTTTCAATAACTTCTATTACCATCTTTCTAGCTGTAGTCAGATCTATATTTTTACCCATACTAACCATATTACTAGCTAACTCAACACAAACATCAAACAAATGACCTCTTACATTATTTTTTAATACTTGTGCTGCCTCAATTACCTCTAGACTATTACCTATATTATAACCAAGAGGCATATTCATATCTGATAAAATGTAACGAACTTCTCTGCCATAGTATTCACCTATTTTTTTCATAAGTTGCGCAAGTTTTAAAGCATCATCTTTATCATGAATAAGTGCTCCATTTCCATATTTTACATCCAACATAATTTTATCAGCACCAGAGGCTATTTTTTTACTCATAATACTAACTGCTATTAAAGGAATAGATGAAACAGTCGCAGTAACATCTCTTAAAGCATATACCATTTTATCAAGTGCAACTAAATTTTTAGTTTGAGATGTTATAACTGCGCCTACCTTAGAAACACTACTAAAAATTTCTTGATCAGATAAGTTAGTTCTAAAACCAGGAATAGATTCGAGTTTATCAATAGTACCTCCAGTATATCCTAACCCTCTACCACTCATTTTAACTACAGGTATTTTTAATGATGCCACAATAGGAACAATAACTAAAGTTGTTTTGTCACCTATACCACCAGTAGAATGCTTATCAACCTTTATTCCTGGAATACTTGAAAAATCAAGAACTTCACCACTATCAATAAATATTTTAGTTAAATCAAAAATTTCTCTTTCACTCATCCCATTTATACAAATAGCCATAAGTAAACTACTCATCTGATAATCAGGAACATCTCCTTTCAAATATCCATTAAAAATAGTTTTGAGCTCATCTGTTTCAAGTTCTAATCCTAATCTTTTTTTATCTATAATATCAACTATCATTAATTTATCTCCTTTCTAAATAAATCTGTTTCGATAATTTTAAAGTTATTCTTCTGATATAATTTATGAGCCGCACACCTTTTTTTATTTGAAGTTAATTCTAAATAACTAATATTATCACTCTTTGCCATCTGATCTAATTCCTCTAATAATTTTGTCCCAATACCAAGACCTCTATAATCTTCCATCACGCATAGATCGTCTATTTTATACCAATTTTCTTTGGTAATAGCGTTATAAATCTTAGTAACATATAAATGAGCCACTACTATATTATTATGAACACCCACTAAATTAAACATATCTAAATTGTTATTAACCTCATCTAGATGATGATTAAAAACATCACCAATCAAAGTATTAATTCCATCTAAATCTATAACTTTTGCTTTTCTAAATATTATATCCACCTTAATCACCTATCTTAATAATAACAATAAACAAAGAAAAAAACTACTCTAAAGTAGTTTTAATTTATTTTTTTATTAATAAGTTCTACAAATCTTTTAGGATCATCAATCATCATCTTATGAATATTATTATTTTTTCTAATCTCTTTAATAAAAGTAATTTCTTCTTGAGACATATATATACCATATGAATTATCACCATCAGCAATTTCATAACTATCATTACCAAGTAAATAATTAATATCCACATTAAACGTTTCTGCAAGAACTTTTAGAGTTTCTAAAGTAGGAGTTCTTGTTCCATTTTCATAACAGCAAATACTAACCTTAGTAACATTAATTAAATGGCCTAATTCTTCTTGTGTAAGATTCATTTTCTTACGTTGTTCTTTTATTCGCTTTCCTAATAACACCATACCACCTCTGTTACTTAGTATTTACAAGTTCATTATAAAGATTCGTATGATGTAATTGTTTAAAGTTAACTAATTGTAATTTTTTATTCTTGTGTAGGTTTTGAAGATAAAAAAGTCACTTTTTCCGCTATTACTTGAAGAATGGATTTATTATTTTCTTTTTCTAATATTCTAGATTCAATTCTTCCTTTGATACCTATTATGTCGCCTTTTTTACAATAAGACGCCGTGTTACTAGCAACATTATTCCATAAAATGCACTCTACAAAATCAGTTTCATAAATTCCATCATGATTTTTAAAACTTCTTGGAATAGCCAAGGTAATAAATGAAAATTTTTTATTATTGTCATTGCTCTTAACTTCGACATCTCTTACAAGTCTACCTACAAGTACAACTTGGTTTAGCATACATTTTCCTCCTTTCGCGACATATTTTACTGATAATAAAATAATAGTCAAAGGAAACATTTTGCCAGCTTTTTTGTATTCTAAAAACAAAAAAACAAATTTCCCTAACAGAAATTTGTCAAATCTAGTTATATAAATAATAATATTTTATAAATTTCTCTTTATAAGTTGATTTAACTCTACTGCATATTCCATTGGTAATTCTTGCCTAAACTTATCTAGAAAACCTAAAACAATTAATTCCGTCGCTCTTTCTTCAGAAATTCCTCGTGACATCATATAATACAAATTATCCTCACTAATCTTAGAAACTGTTGCTTCATGTTCAATATTACTACTTTCATTTTCGCAAATATTTACAGGAATTGTATCACTTTTTGAAATGCTATCCAAAATTAAAGTGTCACATTTTACCATAGCTGATGATCCAGTAGCGCCTTTTTAGTGATCCTAACTTTTCCTCTATAAGTACTATTACCACCAGATTGTGCGATACTCTTTGAAATTATATTACTAGTAGTATTTTTACCTAAGTGAATCATTCTAGCACCACTATCTTGTTCTTGTGTCTTTGAAGCGACACTAATTGTAATACAAGTTCCTTTTTAGAATTATCCCCCTTAAGTACACAACAAGGATATTTCATAGTAAGCCTTGATCCTATATTACCATCAATCCACTCCATTACACCATTTTCATCAACTAAAGCCCTTTTCGTAACTAAATTATATACATTAGGAGCCCAGTTTTGAATAGTACTATAACGACAACTGCTATTTTTACCAACATAAATCTCTACGACTGCGGCATGAAGTGATGAATCACTATAAGTTGGAGCTGTACATCCCTCAACATAGTGCAAATGACTATTGTCATCTACAATAATTAAAGTTCTTTCAAACTGTCCCATATTACGACTATTAATTCTAAAGTAACTTTGCAAAGGTCTATCTAACGTAGTATTTGGTGGAATATAAATAAAACTACCTCCACTAAATACTGCTCCATTTAAAGCAGCAAACTTATTTTCATTATTTGAAACAATCTTGCCAAAATACTTTTTTACTAATTCTGGATATTTTTTCATGGCAACTTCAATAGATGTAAAAATAACATTTTTCTCTTCCAATTCTGATAACATATTATGATATATTACTTCACTCTCATACTGTACACCTATACCATCCAAATGTTTTTCACTTTCAAGAACTCCCAAGTTGTCTAATTCATTTTTAACACTACAATTAATATCATTCCAATTATTTTTAATCTCAGATTCTTGACGAGACTTATAATAAATTATGTTATCAAAATCAAGCTCAATCTTAGGACCAAAATCAGGCAAACCTAATTTTAAAAAATTATGATAACTATCTATTCTATATTTTAAAGCCCATTCATCCTCTTCTTTTATATGTGAGATTTTTAATATATTATCATCACTTAATCCTTTGATTTCCATTAAACCTCATCCAATCTATTCAACATTTTTACTATTGCATCTCTTGGTAAAAGAGCACATTTTTTACGATTAGGCTGTTTATAGATTTCATCATAAACATTTAATTCTCCTAATAATTCTTTATCATATTCCTTCTCTTCAATCATATTATCATAATTTTGTAGTATTTTTCTTGCTTCATTTACACTTTTACCAATCAATGTTCTTATCATAATAGAAGTTGCGCTAGTTGAAATAGCACAAGCCTCGCCATCAAATCTAATATCTTCTATTGTATCATTTGTAACCTTTATTTGAATATCAATATTATCAATACAAGATTCATTATTTGTATTTTCTTTTATATAATGAGTATCATTAATCAATCCCCTATTCATTGGATTCTGATAATTATCTAAAATTATTTCACGTCTTAGTTCTTTATCCTCTAGTATTTCCATTATTTCACCTCTATATAACTATTTTAAAAATATCCTTACTATTTCTAAGTGCTTCAAGTAATCTATCCACATCTTCTACAGTATTATATATATACATACTTACACGACATGTATTTTTTAATATTTAAATCGTCTTTTTAACATTTTAGCGCAATGATTTCCTGCACGTATTGAAATATTATAATAATTTTAAATAGACTGAAGTATCCTGGCTAAAAAACACCTTCTATATTAAAAATAACAATTCCACTATCACTGGTTTTATTATATAGGATAATGTTATCGATTTTTTTGCATCTCATCGATTAAGTATTTCTTTAATTTTAATTCATGTTCATGAATTTTATTAACCCCTATTTTGTTTATGTATAAAATTGCTTCTTTCAAACCTATTACTTCCGCAATTGGTGGTGTACCAGCTTCAAATCTCGTTGGAATGCTCTTTAATTCATATGTACCATCTTCTTCAAAATATTGATTCATTCCGCCACCATATTGTACTGGTTCCATTTTCTCTAATAAATTATACTTACCATATAAAACACCAACACCAGTAGGACCCATCATTTTGTGGGCAGAAAAAAGCCATAAATGACATTTTTACACTTTTCTACATTAACTTCAATATGGCTTACAGCTTGTGAAGCATCAACAATAAAATATATATTTTTTTATCTTCACAAATTCTACCTATTTCTTCTATAGAGGCGAATATCTCCAACTACATTACTCACATAAGCCATCCGCTATTACTTTAGTCTTATCTGTTATAGATTTCAAAACATTATCAACCGTAATTTCATGATTTTCATCAAGTGGAACATATTTAACCTTAATACCTATTTCTTTTTTCTAAAATCATGTAAGGTAACACATTACTAGCATGCTCTGCCTTATTTATTAATATTTCATCACCTGGTTTTAAATTCTTTTTAAGAAATCCAAAAAGCAATCATATTCAAAGCTTCTGTACTACCCTTAGTAAAAATTATTATCTTTTTTGATCAAGAGCTCCAATAAAATCTCTTACAACTTCTCTTGTTGAATCATATTCGTGATTTGTTCTAATTGCCGCATTATAATCACCACGATGAATATTAGAAGTATAATTAGAATAATAGTCAACCATTTTATCAATAACACATTGTGGTTTTAAAGTAGTTGCGCCATTGTCAAAATAAACAATATCCTGCTTTAACATAGGAAAATCTTCCCTATTCATAAAATCACCTCCTATATCTTTTTTACTTCTAAGATAAAATTCTCTATTTTTTTCCTTCTCTATACCTTCTGGTAATAGAAAACTAAGTATTAAAAGCTCATAGGCCTTCTTCTTATTTATTCCCTTACTCATCAAATAAAATAAAAAACATCGTCACTAAATTTTCCAATATATGCAGCATGTGAACTAACTACATCATAAGAATCTATCAATAAATTAGGACAAATAGTTGATTTACCATCATTTATATTAATTATTCTGTTTTCCTGATTACAAATAGAACCCTTTATATCTTTTTAACACTACACCAGTTACATTAAAATCTAAAACATTGTCTAAAACATTTACTCCGTGATTATATACATTACTAATTGTATTATCATGATTATGATTAATAGTCACTGAAGATTTATTGTCATTATAGTTTACAACATCATAATTATATAAAACCTGAGAATTGTCACCATTTAAATTAACAACAATATTATTACAAATATCAACCCCAACATGATAAACAGT
>VOFK01000349.1_pt1 | contig 30001 bp, 49 predicted proteins | sample 5384121 | NCBI WGS metagenome assembly VOFK01 (sample SAMN12384730, study PRJNA508395) | human gut metagenome | isolation source: healthy gut J | host: Homo sapiens | reverse complement strand
TCCGTAGAACTTCCCGGTTGACAGATACAAGAATATTCTTTATTACAGCGAAAGATCCAACTCATGGCAGTACTCCACGATGTGGTGGAACATCTGCTCCACAGCCGGTGCCATCGCGGTGGGGCGCTGGACAGCCAAGCCGACCACGCGGTCTTCCTCCGGCTGGATGGGATAGATCTTGACGGCGGCAGTGCACTTGCGCAGCAGCATCCGGGGCATGATGGAGATGCCGAGGCCGGCCTCCACCATGGCGATGTTGGACTGATCGTCGATGACATGGCAGCGGCGCTCGGTGGAGATGGAGTACTTCTTGAGGAACTGCCGCATCTCGGCGTCGGTGGCATCGCACTGGACGACAAAACTCTGGCCGTTCATCAGGTCGGGCGTCATAATGCCGTTTGGCGGTTCGGGCCAGTCCTGCGGTACGATGCACAGTAGCGGCTCCCGGAACAGCTCGGTGAGGTTGAATTCCTCCCCGGCAGGTAGAGGACAGGAAGGCGATGTCCACCTGACCGGTGCGCAGCCATTCCTTGACATCATCGTAGGTACCCTGATATACTTCGATCTCGATTTGCGGATAATGCGCCGCAAAGCTTTTCAGCAGTCCGGGCAGCAGCGATGCAACCGAGTTGAATACCCCCAGCTTGACCTTGCCCTTTTCCAGGCCGTTCAGGCGGGCAATGCTCTGCTGCAGGGCCTCGTCGCTGTTGAGCACATCGCGGATAGAAGGATACAGGGAAGCGCCGTAACTGGTCATGGATGCACGCCGTTTTTGCCGCGGTTGAACAGGGCAAAGCCCAGCTCCTCCTCCATCACGGCGATGGCGTGGCTGATGGCCGAGGGGTCAGATGCAGCTGCTGAGCCGCCTTGTTAAAGCTGCCCTGCCGGGCAACGGCATCAAAGATCTCGTAGGAAAAAAAGCGTCATGCCCAAAGCCTCCTTCCGTGATTACTGGTTCGGAGACGCCCGATTCTCTGTGAATCTTTTTTCATCTTTCGTTTGAGATAGTTCAATTATCTTCTTGATTGTACTATCCCGCGCCTTTTCTGTCAAGCGTTTTTGCCCCGATTTTTGCACGTTCTGTGCAGATTTTGCCGCGACTTCTTGCAGGAAACGCCGCCTTTCCTTCGTTATAGTTCCTGTAACGATTTTTTGCAAACTGACCGAGGTGTTCTTTATGACTGCACTTTCCACGCGCCGCAGTTTCAGCGGCACCGCCCTTAAAACCATTGCCTGCATTACCATGCTGGTGGACCACATCGGCGCGTCCTGCATCGAGGCAGGCATCCTTACGCCCGGGCTGGACGCCGGCACCCTCTCGCAGGACGCCCTTTCCGCCTACCCACTGTACCGGCTGGACATGGTGCTGCGCTTCACCGGGCGGCTGGCCTTTCCCTTGTTCTGCTTTTTGCTGGTGGAGGGCTTTGTGCACACCCACAACGTCAAAAAAATACCTTGGGCGGCTGGTGCTGTTCGGCCTTCTGAGCGAGGTACCCTTTGACCTTGCGTTCTTCCGCACCCCCCTTTGACCCCATGCACAGAACGTTTACTGGACGCTGGCACTGGGCGTGCTGGCTATGGCAGGGCTTAAGCGCTTTTGAAAAGGAAAACGGCCTGCCCGGCTGGCAGGGGCTTGTGTGGGCGGGCGGGTGCGCCGCGCTGGCGCTGGCTGCCAATACCGACTACCAACGCCATCGGCGTGATCATCATCTGCGCGCTGTACCTGACCCGTGGCGACCGCAAGCGGCAGTGCATCATAGGTGCCGTGCTGTTTTTGTTCGAGCTGACCGCGCCGCTGGCCTTTGTGCTGGTCTGGTTCTATAACGGGCAGCGCTGGTTCCATTGCAGAAAAAGGCCAGCGCTGGTTCTACCCGGTGCACCTGCTGGTGCTGGCATCACGAACCTGCTGCTGTAAAAAGCTTTTCCGGTTCAGCTGGCTCACCGCTGCAAGACGAGGACACGATTGGGAATGCCCTCCGCGTTGCTCTGGGCATATTCAGCGGAAAAGATTATTTATAATTTTGGGGTTCTGAAAAGCCCGCGGAGCTTGTCGGAGCAAAGCTCCTCCATCTGCTTGCGCAGACCCTCTGCCGCTTAAAAGCCCCTGGGGCTTTCATTGCTGCGCAAAAAGCCCGGTAAAAAACGCTACAAAATGGATCATTTTCACGAAACTTTTTCTTGGCGGAGTAGGAGGGATTTGAACCCTCGCGCCGTTGTTTAGACGACCTACGCCCTTAGCAGGGGCGCCTCTTCGGCCTCTTGAGTACTACTCCAGAGCAAAGTGCGTTGCACTTATTCAATAAAAAATGGCGGAGAGAGTGGGATTCGAACCCACGGTACGTTGCCGTACGGCAGTTTTCAAGACTGCTTCCTTAAACCACTCGGACATCTCTCCTCGTGGGCACTCGCCGTTACGCCGTACCGAATGCTTATTTAATTTACCAGATTTCCGGCCTTCTGTCAAGCCCTTTATGCAAATTTTTCTTTTTCTGTACGATAGCTGCACAGCAGGCGCATTTATCACAACCTTTACTTCGAAGTTTTTTGGATTTTCTCTTTACAGAAACATCCTTTTTTGTTGTATAATAAAACCAACATAAACCACCCATTGGGAAAAAGGAGCATCATCCATGTCGTTTTCAGAGCTATTGAAGCAGTGCCGCAAAAAGCAGGGCGTCAGCCAAGCGGAGCTTGCCTCCAGACTGGGGGTCACCCAGCAGGCTGTCGGCAAGTGGGAAAGCGGCAAAAAGTCCCCGATCCGTCTACCGTGGCCCGCATTGCCGAGCTTTTGAACACCACAGCAGATTATCTGCTGGGCCTGTACCGCCCGGTAAGCAATGTTTCCCAGCCCGGGAAGAGCGGTTCTTTGGCAGCTATTCTGAAAGCCTGATCCCGGTGATCGGCACGGTGAAGGCCGGTTACGGCGCACTGGCCTTTGAAGAGGACTACGGGCAGGAGTATGCCCGCGTGAAGGACCCCTCCAACTATTTTTATCTGGTGGTGCGCGGCGACAGCATGGAGCCCCGCATTCAGGACGGCGACCTTGCCCTTGTGCACCGTCAGGACACACTGGAAAACGGCGACCTTGGTGTGCTGATCTACGGCGATGAGGGCGAGGGTACCCTGAAGCGCTATTTCCAGCGCGGCAACTGCGTGGTGCTGCAGCCCTTCAACCCCGCTTATCATCGAGCTGGTCATCAAGGGTGAGGACCTGAACCGCCTGCACATCGCGGGCCGCGTGGTCGAGACGAAGGCCAAGTGGTAAGCCGGGCGATTTAAAATTTCGCTGCTGAAGGCTTCCCCTAGGGAGGTCTTCATAAAGCCATCTGCAATTTTGCGCATGGCTTTATTTTTTTGGAAGGATTTTGTGCGGCAGTTTTTTTTCCTTTTTCCCCACTTTTGGGAGGTGTATTCTGCATGGAACAAAGACCCTGATGGACAAGCTCACCATTCTGGCCGACAGCGCCAAAATATGACGTGGCCTGCACTTCCAGCGGGGCGTCCCGCACCGCGCGCCCGGGCATTCGGGCAGCTGCTATGCCTCGGGCTGCTGCCACGCCTTTACCGCCGACGGCCGCTGTGTAAGCCTGCTCTTAAAGGTACTCATGACCAACTGCTGTGCCTTCGACTGCAGCTATTGCGTCAACCGCAAGTCCAACGATATCCCCCGTGCCACCTTCACACCCCGGGAGCTGGCAGAGCTGACCATGGAATTCTACCGCCGCAACTTACATCGAGGGGCTGTTTTTTTCCAGTGCGGTGCTGGGCAAACCCCGACTATACCACCGAACGGATGCTGGCCAGGTTCTGCGCCTGCTGCGGGGTGAGTACCGTTTTGGCGGCTACATCCACGCCAAGGCTATTCCGGGCACAAGCCCGGAACTTTTGCAGCAGCTGGGGTATCTGGCCGACCGTCTGAGCGTGAACGTGGAGCTGCCCAGCGAGCAGCAGCCTGAACCTGCTGGCCCCGGACAAGGGGCGGCATTCCATCTTCCGCCCCATGAAGCAGATCGCGGTATCCGGCGCCGCCAGCCGGGAACAGGAGCTTACCGTCTACCGCCACGCGCCAAAGTTCGCACCCGCCGGGCAGAGCACCCAGATGATCGTAGGTGCTTCGCCGGAGACAGACTACCACATTTTAAAGCTCACTGAGGGCATGTACCAGAAGTACAGGGCTGAAGCGGGTGTTTTACTCTGCCTACATCCCCGTCACCGAGGACACCCGCCTCCCTGCACTGGATACAAAGCCGCCCCTGCTGCGGGAGCACCGGCTGTATCAGGCGGACTGGCTGCTGCGGTTTCTACCAGTTCGAGGCAGACGAGATTTTAGACGAGCATAACCAGAACTTCAACCCCTACCTTGACCCCAAGTGCAACTGGGCCGTGCAGCATTACGGGCTGTTCCCGGTGGACGTGAACCTCGCACCCTTTCGAGATGCTGCTCCGGGTGCCGGGTATCGGCCCCAAGAGCGCCCGGCGCATCTGGCACGCCCGTAAGCAGGCTTCTCTGGGGCTGGACGAGCTGAAACGCATGGGCGTGGTGCTCAAGCGGGCACAGTATTTCATCACCTGCAAGGGTTTTGCGGGTGCGCACCCGGGCCGCGGCACCGCCGGGCGGGAGCGCATCACGCCGCTCATCGACCCCAACGTGTTCGGCGGCAGGGTGGAACAGCTCAGTATGTTCTCGCCGCCTGCGGTGGACGATCTGGTGACGCAGGGCGTGGCACCGCGGGCGGCTGTCCATGCGCATGGTAAGGGAGGAGGCCGTGCAATGTCTTGCCAAGGCACTGTAAATGTTCAAGCCCCGCGCGCAGGCTGCACGATGCGGATGTGGTCTACCTCTACGACGGAAGCTTCGAAGGCTTCCTCTGCTGCGTATTCGAGAGCTTTGCCCAGCACGAGATCCCCTTCGCGGTCTGGACGCCGGAGCGGGAGACGGCCACCCTCTACCCGGTCAAGGACATTGCCACCGACCCGCCGTTGCCCGGCGGGTGTTCGCCAGCTTTGGCAAAAAAACTGGGCGCAGAGACCGAACAGAGTACCTCGTCAGCCGGGATTTTCTCTCCGGGCAGGGAGGACAAGGAGCTGCTGCTCATCCGCTTTCTGCATCTGGCCTTTGCGCTGGGCCCGGGCACGGTCAAACGGGAGGGGCATCCGGTGGTCGCGCCCCTCTACGCGATGAAAAAGAGCCTCGACTGGGAAGTGGACAAGTTTCAGGGCTTCGTCCGCTTTGAGGAGCACGACGGGATGCTGGGTGCCGTCATCCGCCCCAAAAACTACATCCTGCCCTGCTGCGGCCCCATTTCTGCGGACGGTTCCCGGAGGAGGATTTCATGATCTATGATGCCGTCCATCGGGCGGTGCTGCTGCACGAGGGACACAAGAGACGCAGCTGCTGGAGCTGGCAGCGCCCTTAGAGCTGCCGCCGCCCCAGTGCGCGGGAGCAGCAGTTTCAGGCGCTGTGGACGCAGTTCTACAAAAACGCTGGAAATCAAAGCGCGCCACAACGAAAAAGGCCGCATGACCCATTGCCCCAAGCGCTTCTGGGCGGATATGGTGGAGCTGCAGGGGGGTTGTAATTATTTTTCCCGTGCTTCCAGTGCGCTTTCCACGCCCTTGAGCAGATCCTCTGCCGGGATGCCGTAAAGACCTTGCCAGCGCCATCAGGTTGGAGGTGTTCGGCTCCGAGGTGCCGTTCTCCCACTTGGACACCGCCTGACGGCTTACGCCGATAGTCTCAGCCACAAACTCCTGCGTCATCTTGCAGCGGGTGCGGTTCTCCTTGAGCATCTCAGAAAGCGACTTGCGCACGATCTTGACTTCCTCCGTGAGCTTGGGCGGCTTTTCCAGATTGCGGGCAATGCGCCAGAGCAGATAGAGTGCAGCCACGATGGCCACCGGCAGCAGCCGCCGCACGAGCATCGTCGCGATGCTCACCGTCTGAGCGCTCTGAAAAAATAGGTTGGTCAGAAAATCACTTTTCATATTCGTTTCCTCCTTTGGAAGCTTTCTCTTGTGGTTTTTTGTGGCACGATTCTAGCACAAAAAAGCCCGGTTGCGTCCACCAAACCAGAGCGCAAACTCCGGTTGCGGCGCGTATTTTTAGCCTATTGGGGCAGATAATTCACAAAAAACGTTGCATCTGCATCGTTGCAACGGGCAAACCTATGGTATACTATAAGGGATATCCGGGCAGGCATTTCTGCCCCCCCCCAACACCCCCCTGCGGGGTCAACACAAAAAAGGAGTATTGTAGCGTTATGGTTCGCATTACTATGGAAGACGGCGGCATCATCGATATCGAGCTGAACGAAGAAGCCGCTCCTCATCACCTGTGAGAATTTCAAAAAGCTGGTCAAGGAGGGCTTTTACAACGGCCTGACCTTCCACCGTGTCATCCCCGGCTTTATGATCCAGGGCGGCTGCCCGCTGGGCAACGGCACCGGCGGCCCCGGCTGGAACATCAAGGGCGAGTTTACCGCAAACGGCGTGAACAATCCGCTCAAGCACACCCGCGGCGTCATCAGCATGGCCCGCGCCATGAACCCCAACAGCGCCGGCAGCCAGTTCTTCATCATGCACCAAGACGCCCCCCATCTGGACGGCCAGTACGCTGCGTTTGGCAAGGTCGTCGCAGGTATGGATGTCGTGGACAAGATCGCAGCCGTCCCCACCGACTGGAACGATAAGCCCAAGACCCCCGTCAAGATGAAGACCGTCGAGCTCATCGAGGGCTAATTTTAAATGCAAAATAGCGGAGCACCCTGCGGGTGTTCCGCTATTTTTTGCAAAAACTCTCTGTGAAAGCGTCCGCAGGCGTCCCGGGCACTTTAAAAAATTCCTTGGGCATGGCCAAAGCGCACGCGGCAGCCATTTCAAATCGTTTTCAGCAGCCTTCTTTTTCCGCCAGCTTTCGGCCCATGAGCACGCCCATGGCGGAGGCCATCATCAGCCCGCGCGTCCAGCCGGACGAGTCGCCCAGGCAGTGCAGACCCTGAATGTTGGTGTCGAGGTTCTCGTCCATCTTCACGCGGTTGGAGTAGAACTTCAGCTCCGGGGAGTAGAGCAGCGTCTCCTAGGCGGCAAAACCGGGCACGACCATGTCCAGCATCTTGATGAAGTCGATGATGTTCGTCATCGTGCGGTAGGGCATCGCGGCGGTGATATCCCCGGCCACGGCATCCTTCAACGTGGGCTTCACGTTGGACTGGGCCAGCTCCTTCTGCCAGGTGCGCTTGCCATCGAGGATATCCCCGAAGCGCTGCACGAGGATGTGGCCCTCGCCGAGCATATTGGTCAGCTCGCCGACCTTCTGCGCGTAGGCGATCGGCTGATTGAAGGGCTCGGTGAAGTTGTGGGGACACGAGGATGGCGAGGTTGGTGTTCGGGCTCTTCTTTTCCTTAAAGCTGTGGCCATTGACCACGGCGAGGTCGTTGTCATAGTTCTCCTGTGACACGAAGCCGCCGGGATTCTGGCAGAACGTGCGCACCTTGTTCTTGAACGGCTTCGGATAGCCGATGAGCTTGGACTCGTAGAGCACGTTATTGACGGTCTCCATGACCTCGTTGCGCACCTCGACGCGCACACCGATGTCCACGGTGCCGGGCTTGTGGGCGATGTGGTGCTCGGCGCAGATCTTCTTCCAGCCAGTCGGCACCGCGGCGGCCCGTGCCGATGACCACGGTGTCCGCGTACACAGGCCGGACCTGATCGCCATCCTTCAGCAGCACGCCCTTGCAGCCTCATTCTTCCAGAATGATGTTCTCGTACTCGGTGGAGAACAGCATCTCCACGCCGTTGTCGGCCAGATAGTTCTGGATGGCCAGATACAGCTGCTGCGCCTTCTCTGTGCCGAGGTGGCGGATCGGGCAGTCCACCAGCTTCAGGCCGGCGTGGATGGCGTTCTTGCGGATCTCCTTGATGTCCTCGCCGGTGTAGATGCCCTCCACATGGGGGTCGGCACCGAACTCGAGGTAGATCTTATCCGTGTAGTTGATGAGCTCCTGTGCGAACTCCTCGCCGATGAGGCTGGGCAGGTCGCCCCCCACCTCGTGGGAGAGGCTCAGCTTGCCGTCGGAGAAGGCGCCGGCGCCGGAGAAGCCGGTGGTGATGGCGCAGGTGGGGCGGCAGTTGACGCAGTGGCCAAGCTCCGCCTTTGGGGCAGTGGCGCTTTTCCACGGGCTTGCCTTTTTCCACCAGCAGCATCTTCTTTTTGCTGCCGTGGCGCAGCAGCTCCACAGCGGTAAAGATGCCAGCCGGGCCGGCACCGACAATGATCAGATCATACTTTTCCATTTCTCTTTTATCCTTTGCTGTTTTGATTGCGAACTTCTTCCGTCAAACCCTTCGGGTTTGCCAGCTCCCTTCCATGGAGCCTTTGGCATTCCGGCAAACTTCCGCGGAAACGGAAAAAGTCTCCGGTTTGGCCAGAGGCCCCATCCCAGAGGGGGCTGTCTGCGAAAAGCAGACTGGAGGAGTTTCCTTATTTCTCGTTCTCCTGCTCCACGGTGGCGCTCTCGTCCACATGGTCCAGCTCCACAGCGGTGGCCTCTGCATCGGTGCGGGTCACGTCCGGGGCGACCACGCCGTCGCCGTTCAGGTCTTCCCCGGTCAGATCCTCCAGCATGGACTGAGTCTCCGGGTGGAGCTTGGCAAAACGGCGCAGGGCCAGCACCGTATACACAGGGCACTGAGCAGGTTGATGGCACCTTCCACGATCAGGATGACGCCGATGGCCATCACCAGCGTTTCCATGGCACCGAAGGGGTTTGCGATCATGATAACGCCCAGCACCACGCTGAGCACCGGCAGCAGCAAAAAGCTCTTCCAGCTCGGGTACTCGCACCGGCGCAGGTCCAGAGCGTTCTGGATGCGGCCAATGGCTGTCGAAGATCACGAACAGGCCGAACACGATGGGCAGGATACGCACCACGATGTCACTGCGGAGGATCAGGAACGCACCCAGGGCCCCCAGGCAGATGATGCCGGAGATCAGGGTGAGCTGGCTCTGGAACACGCCGCGCTTCCACCACAAAGTAGCGGATCAGCTGCACCGCCGCGCAGGCCAGCACCACGCCGCCCAGCGCATAGCACACGATGTTCAGGGCCGTGGTGGGCTTCATGAGCAGAAAAACGCCCAGACCCAGATACAGCGCACTCATGAGCACCAGATTCCATTTGAGCTTTTTTATACCATAGAGATCACGTTCCTTTCGTTTGCAGGGACAGTTTTTTCAACGGTTTTGTTATTCGGCAGGGGAATACATGGGGAGCAATGATGTTTTTGTTGATGCGGGCGTAGAAGGCCAAGGCTCAGCAGGACACTGACGATCTCAGCGATGAGGAAGGCCCACCAGACATTGTTGACATTGCCGGTCTGTGCCAGCAGCCATGCGGCCGGCAGCAGCACGAACAGCTGGCGGCAGACCGAGATGATGAGGCTGAACAACGCCGTTGCCCAGCGCCTGAAACACCGAGCTGAGCACGATGCTGGCGCCCGCCAGCAGGAAATGCAGGCAGATGATGCGCATGGCCGGGATGCCGATGGCCAGCATGGCGTCCACTGGCCGCAAAGAACAGCCCAGCACCTTATCCGGTGCGAACTGGAAGATGCAGAAGCCCACCAGCATGATGCCTCGGCGTAGCACACCTGCCAGCTTGATGGTTTTTCACGCGATCCGGTCTGCGGGCACCATAGTTGTAGCTGATGATGGGCACCATGCCGTTGTTCAGGCCGAAAATGGGCATAAACACGAAGCTTTGCAGCTTGAAGTAGACCCCGAACACCGCCACCGCCGTGGCAGAGAAGGCCATCAGGATCTGGTTCATGCCAAAGGTCATCACGCTGCCTACGCACTGCATGGCGATGCTGGGCAGGCCGACGGTATAGATGCGGCCGATGGCCTTGGCACTGGGGCCGGAAGCCCTGAAGCTATCTGGATATCCGGGGTTCTTCTTCGGGTTGAAGAACAAGGGTCATGCCCGCGCCGCAGAACTGGCCGATGACGGTGGCCGCGGCAGCGCCGGTGGTGCCGGACAGCGGGCCTCCCGCAGTAGCCGAAGATGAAGATGGGGTCGAGAACGATGTTCACGACAGCGCCCACCAGCTGGCTGATCATGCTCAGCTGGGTGCGGCCCGTGGCTGCCAGCAGCTTTTCGCCCATGGTCTGGGTGAAAATGCCCAGACTGAAGATGCAGCACACCGACAAATACTGGATGCCCTGCTGCGCGATGACGGGGTCACTGGTCTGTGCGTAGAAGTAGGGTCTTCATGCAGGTGAGGCCGATGACAAAAAACACCACAAAGCTGCACAGGGACAGGAAGATGCCGTTCTCGGCGGTGGCTTATTGGCCCGTTCCTGGTTCTTTTTCGCCGAGGCTCTTGGACAGCATGGCGTTGACGCCCACGCCGGTGCCGACGCCCACGGCGATCATCATATTCTGCAAAGAGAACGCCAAGGAAACGGCCGTCAGGGCGCTCGCTCGACGTGGGACACGAAAACCGAGTCCACCACGTTGTACAGCGCCTGCACCAGCATGGAGATCATCATCGGGACGCTCAGCTTGACCAGCAGAGGGTTGATCTCCATGGTGCCCATAATGTTTTCCCCCCGTTCCTCGGCAGGTGCGGTTGTTTCCACGATTGCTCCTTTTGACGGGTTGAATGATTTTATGTTTCTCACAGGCAGGGCCGGAAAATCAGCGCCCGGGTTGCGGCTCCCAGCGCAGAACTCGTGCACCCTGCCCACGTTCTGCGTTGTTTTTGGGCCTGGCTGGGGTCACAGCGGGCGTCTTTCTTCTCCTTTGGCGGCTGCGTCCAGAATCATCTTGACGCAGGTCTCGCGGCCCAGAGCGGCGTTGATGGCCAGATCATAGTTGTGGGCATCACCCCAGCGGTTCTGGGTGTAGTAGTTGTAGTAGGCCGCGCGGTTGCGGTCGGTCTTCTCGATTTCTTCCTTGATGCCCTTGGCGTCCTTCGCCTTGACAAGAGGATCGGTCTTTGCGTATTCCAGCCGCCACTCCTTGGGCGCGTAGATGAAGACGCGCAGCACATCCTTGCGCTCACGCAGCACGTAGTCGCCGCAGCGGCCCAGGATCACGCAGGGGCCTTCCTCGGCCAGCTGCTTGATGATACGGCTCTGAAGAATGAACACCTGACCGCCCAGCGGCAGCTCGTTGCCCATGGTGTACAGGCTGTACAGCAGGCTGTGGGTGTGCCGTTTTCGCTGGCGGCAACGGCTTCTTCCGACAAGCCGGAATGCTTTGCTGCCATGGTAATCAGTTCTTTGTCGTAAAGCTTGATGCCCAGTGCATTGGCCACATCTTCAGCGATGTAACGGCCGCCCGTGCAGTATTCACGTCCCAAAGGTGATGATCGTCTTTGCCATAATGTGTTCCTCCTATGTTTGATCTATAGCCCAAAGAGCGCTTTGCGGTCCGGGCCGGTCATTCCGCCGGCTTTTCCTGTGCCTGGGAAACAGGTTGCTGGCGTGGGGGCGCGGCTTTGGCAGCCGCACCTCCGCCACGCGCATGGCCACCGGTCTGGTCCACTGCATACACGCTGCAGCGGCAGCCTGCGGCCATGATCTTTTCCGGGGAAGCGGATGCCTCCCTCCGGCGTGCGCTCCATCCGGCAGAAGCTGCGGTGGGCGGCGGTGGTGGCGTGGGCCACCCGTCGTGGCACGCACAGGCCACCCAGCCGGAAAAGCCTCCGGCAGCGGGTCGGGCTGGCCCGCGCTGCTCAAAATAATAAACGTCTGCCGTCTCGCCGGGCACCAGCTCGCAGCGCATCCGCAGCGGACGGTTGGCGGCAACATCGCGGGGTTTTGCCCGCAGGGCGAATGGCGCGCCCGGTAAAGTAACGCATAAAGTCCACCAGCGCCATGGTGCAGTTCACTGCGCCGTCGTATCGGCGGTGGGGTCGTTCAGCAGCACAAAATCTGCCATTACTGCGTCATCGTGACCAAAGCCGCGCAGCCCCATCCAGATGCCGCACGGGGTCGCGCTGGCCGCGTACCCGCCGCTCCACCTGCACTGCCACCGAGCAGCCATCGTGGATCTGCTCCCGCAGGTCGGCAAGATCCATCCATGCCTGCCAGCAGGGGGAAGCCGCAGCAGCCCGCCGCCGCGGCCGCCGCAAAGGCGGCGTTGCCGGTGCTGCCGGTGGTCTTGTCCTCCATGACGTAAGGCCACTTCTTCGGGCAGGATGTCCTCGCCCCAGCGGTTCATCAGGCCGCCATCACAAGGGGCAGGTCCATCTCCCGCCCGAAGCTGGGGTCATGGGCGGAGAGGCAGTATTCCGGCAGGTAGAGCCGCCGGTTCAGCGGGTGGCCGTTGTGCTTCTCCCACGCAAGGGGGCGCACCGCTGCTGCCAGCAGACGGACGGCCGGGGGTGACTTTATCATTGTTGGTCGAAAAGATTGACTTGAAGCTGGACACCGGTGCCGCCCCCCGGGAGCGCGACGGTCACGGTGTCCCCCATCAGGAACACGAGACCGTCCTCGCTCTGGGCTTTGATGCTGCAGCACCGGGGGGTAATCCGGCGCCCACTTGCCAAAGCTGAGCCAGCCCGTCCAGGCCGCCTCCGGGCATACACGCGGCACCGCACCTCCACCATCGTGTTCTGGGGGCGCTGGGCGTTCCAGCTGACGTTCAGGTTGCAGAAGGCCGGCATGGCGAATCTCCGGAGTGGTGTAGCTGCCGTATTGCAGGCACCGTCCCGCCACGCTGTCCAGCACAAGTGCGCCGCTTTCGTCCAGTGCAAGGTTGTCCAGCTGCCCGCGGGAAAAGGTCTCTGTCCCCTGCAGCACAAGATTATTCCGTTGTTCCATGGAGCACCCCTCCTTTGCGGAATGTTCAAATTTTACTCTTCCGGTGTCGTCGTTCTTTCGCCGTAATCCTCTTGGAGGGCTGCTTCCAGCTCGGCGTCCTTCATTTTACGGATGCTCTCCTCAATGTGGAACACCTTTTCAATATCACCGTAGATGATCTGGCAGGATACTTCGGTCACAAACCAGAAGCCGAACACCAGCATGAGCAGCAGGCCCAGCGGCATACAGAGGATGACGAGACCCCAGAACAGGATGGTGACCAGCGACGCGGCCAGCGCGTGGGGCAGGAACGCGATCATGCAGTTCAGGCTGTTTTTCACGGTCAGGCGGAGGGGCTGATCCAGCAGCACCACCTGCGGCCACATGTAGGCGAACAGCATCTGGAAGATGAGCAGGTTCAGCACCGTGGCCACCCACAGCGGCACGCCCACATTGGTGCCCTTGCTACAGCATGCTGAAGCAGAAATACACAAGGAAGATCTGCATCGTGACCACGACACAGTAGAAGATGTCCGGCGCAATGCTGGCCTTGAAGTTGCGCTTGAAGGCCTTGCGGTAGGTCGTCCACCAGTAACCGGCCTCATCGCGCAGAGCGCGCAGGACGGTGTCGTACATGCCAGGCCAGCACAGGGCCGGCCAGAATGCCGCCTACCACCGCGCTTGCCAGCATGACAGGCAGGCTGTTCTGCAGAAAGCCGATGTACACCAGACAGATCACCGGCAGAAAGCCGATGCAGGCCAGCAGGTTTGCAAGGAACATCCCGTTCATATCACGGCCTACAAGCTCAAAAAAAAACGGCCGATGCCGGTCTTGCGGGGAGCATCCTTTTCGACACCCTTCCCGGCCTTGAAGTCGTTGGCAGAAGGAAATAAACCCATGTTCGTATGGTACCTCTCTTTCATCCATTAACCGGCACCGCAAGCATTTCGTGCAGAAAGTGCCATTGTGCTGGCTTTACAACTATAAATATACCCGCTATTTTGTCAATTTTGCAAGACCGCAATCCTCCGATTTGTAAAAAAAAGTTTATTTCTCCCCTTTTTACAAAAAGTGTGATACAATGACAATGGCATATTTTGCCGGAGGGAGGAAAACGCATTATGAGCATTCTTCGCACGATTGCGATGTTTATTTACTTATTTGGTTATATGATCGTCCATTATGGCGTGCTGCGCCGGGCCGAACGCGCTCTGGCTGCAGGCGACATGCAGCTGCCGTGGAAGCAGCTTGTGAACCAGCATATTCCGCGCTGGGCCGGGGCATTTTAAAAGGTGACCGGTGTTTCCTTGAGCGTGGAGGGCCTTGAGAATATTCCCAAGGACGGCCCCTGCGTGTTTGTGGCGAACCACCGCAGCTACTACGACATCCCCTTGTGCTGGCCGGGCTGGAAAAGCCCCACGGCATCCTTGCCAAGGAAGAGCTGGAAAAGATCCCCCTGCTCAACCGCTGGATGAAGCTGCTGGGCTGTGTGTTCGTGCAGCGTGACGATGTGCGCGCCTCGGTGCGTGCACTGAACGACGCCACTGCCATTGTGGAGGGCGGCAAGAGCTTCGTCATTTTCCCCGAGGGCACCCGCTACAAGGGCGAAGAGGGCGGTGCAGGCGAGTTCAAGGCCGGTGCATTCCGCATTGCGGTCAAGACAAGTGCACCGGTGGTACCTGTTGCCATTACCGGTGCACGTGCCCTGTTTGAGAGAACAATGGCAACCTGTGCCGCCCGGGCAGCGTGCATATCAAGGTCATGCCCCCCATCCAGACTGCAGGCATGAGCAAGGCTGAACAGAAGCAGCTGCCCGACGCTGTGCGTCAAGGCATTCTGGCACAGCTGTAAATCAGAACTTGGGAGGAAACTGCCCCATGGCAAGCTACCGTTACGAACGCGATATCGACCCCAAAGACCTCCAGCCCCGCAAGGAGCGGCAGTACAGCCGCAAGGAACGCTGGGCCAACTGGTGGGATTATAACCTCAAGTGGGTCATCATCATCGGCATCATCGTGGTGTTCTTCGGCTACAACTTCATCGGGCAGTATTTCTTTACCGTCCATGCAGACTATAACGTGGCCGTGGTGGCCCCCCCACTACCTGCCGGAAGCCACCCAGACCGCCCTGCAGGACGCCCTTGCCGCCTACGGCGAAGACCGGAACGGCGACGGCAAGGTGGTGGTAAAGCTGAACCTCTACACCATGGATTTTTGGCAACGAGGACTCGGACGCCTATCTGGATATGGCAGGCACCACCAAGCTTTCCACCGATATCCAAAGCTCCCTCAGTTCCATCTTTATCCTCTACGACCCCGCAGGCTTCCAGCAGACCACCGGCACCCTGCGCTACCTGGACGGCAGCCTGCCGCAGTCCGACGCAGACAGTGACTGGTGGAACATGGTCTACCGCTGGACCGACTGCCCGGTGCTGGCGGGCCTTGATCTGGGCGATTACGCCTCCGATGCCGTGCAGAGCGAAAGCGGCTCCAGTCAGGAGCTGATGAGCCGGTACTATATCGGCATCCGCGGCGCATGGAACAAAGGACTCCGCCGACCTGCTTGAGGGCGGCGAAGAACTGTGGAACAAGCTGACCGCCGGGCTGTTTTCTACCGCCAGTGCAGAGGGCTAAAAATGCGGTTCCGGGTAAAAGCGCGGCGGGCCTGCCGCCGGGTTCACATTTGACCGCACACCGCAAAGCCGGTGCAAAGGCCCGAGCCGGAAAAGCCGGTCCCCTTGCACAGGCGCTGGATAATCCCTATGGGAGATATTACGGCAAAGCAAGGAGCAGGGAAGAGCTGCTGAAAAACAGATAATATGCAAATAGAACTCCCCAGTCGCCTTCGGCGACAGGGGGATGGGGCCCTTTGGCAGAGCCGGAAACTTTTCCGCTTTGTCAGCGGCTCCCTCTTTGAGGGAGCTGGCAAACCCGCAAGGGTTTGACTGAGGAGTTCGTTTTTCTATTTTGTTCTTTTTTACACATATCTGATTTGAAATATTCTCCCCTTTGAAACGCCGGAGGCCTTGTTGTTTCTCCGTCCCAGTTATGGTATACTTACTGGGTATCTATTATCTTGATGGTATGTATCATACATGCAAAGGATGTGGAACCATGGACGCACTGGACAAAGCCCGTCGCGGGATCGACGCGGGTGGACGCGGAGCTGGCCGCACTGTTCGAGCGCCGGATGGCCGCCGTGCTGCAGGTGGCCGAATACAAAAAGAGCCCACGGCCTGCCCATTTACGACGCTGCCCGCGAGACGGCAGTGCTGGACAAGGCTGAGGCCCGCATTCAGCACCCGGCCCTGCGCCCCTATTACCGCGATCACGTCCAGCACATGATGGATCCAGCGAAGCACTACGAAGGCCGAGGTGCTGGGACGTAACCGCGCTGCCTATCAGGGAGTGGAAGGCGCCTTTTTGCTCACATCGCGCTCCGGGCGCTCTTTCCCCATGCCGAGGCTGTGAGCTACCCCACCTGGGACGAGGTGTTTGACGCGGTGGAACGCGGCGATGCTGCCCGGGGCGTCGTTCCCTTTGAGAACAGCCATGCGGGCGATGTTTCTGCCGTGCTGGACCTGTGCTACAACCATCCCGGCCTCTGGGTCGTGGATGTCTACGACCTGCCCATCTCCCAGAATCTGCTGGTGCTGCCCGGCACCCAGCTTCGCCAGCTCAAAAGCGTCTACAGCCACCAGCAGGCTATCGCCCAGAGCGAGACCTTTTTAAGGCAGTTCCGTCTGCCCGCTACGGCGATGCCAAACACGGCCATGGCTGCGAAATTCGTGGCTGAAAGCGGCGATGCCTCAAAGGCCGCCATTGCAAGCGCCGAGACTGCCGCACTCTACGGGCTGGAAATTCTGGTGCCCAACATCAACACGGACGGCGATAACACTACCCGGTTCGTCGTCCTGAGCAAGGAGAAGCCCACGGCGGGCAACCGGTTCTCCCTGCTGTTCACCGTGGACAACAAGCCCGGCAAGCTGGCCGAGGTCATCCAGATCATCGGTGCCAGCGGCTACGATATGGAGTCCATCAAGAGCCGCCCGCTGCCGCACGTCCCCTTTGATTACTACTTTTATGTAGAGCTGGTGGGCGATGCCGCAGCCGGCGAGACCGCCGCGCTGCTGCGCGAGCTTGTCTATACCTGCCCGCACGGTACGGCTGTTAGAGTGTATACGAAATGAGTGATTTATCGGGACAAAGCTCACCATGAATCTGGGCGAGCGCAGCTACGATATCATCCTGAGGCGCGGCGCGCTGGAAAATCTGTATCAGTTCGCCCGGCTGGACCGCAAGGTGGCCGTCGTCACCGACAGCGGTGTTCCTGCACAGTACGCCCAGATGGTAGCCGACCAGTGCAAGGATGCCCCTCATCATCACCGTGCCGCAGGGCGAGGCCAGCAAGAGTTTTAAAATTCTGGAGACCGTGCTGCGGCAGATGCTGGACTTCGGCATGGGCCGCGGCGACCTTGTGATGGCCGTCGGCGGCGGCGTTGTGGGCGACTTGGCGGGATTTGCCGCTTCCATCTATATGCGCGGCATCGACTTTATCAACTGCCCCACCACCACCCTCTCGATGATCGATTCCTCTATCGGCGGCAAAGACCGCCGTGGATCTGGGCGACACCAAGAACATCGTGGGCGCCTTCTGGCAGCCCAAGCTGGTCATCGTGGATCCGGACACCCTGTCCACCCTGCCCCGCCGCCACTTCATCAACGGTCTGGCAGAAGCCGTCAAGGCAAGCCTTCTGGCAGACCCGGAGCTGTTCTCGATCTTTGAAAATGAGGACGATGTGGATGACCGCATCGGCGACATCATCTGCCGCAGCCTGCGCTTTAAAAAGAGCATCGTGGAGCAGGACGAGACCGAGCAGGGGATGCGCAAAGCGCTCAACTTCGGCCACACCATCGGCCACGGCATCGAGGCCGTGAAGGGCATCAGGGGCCGCCGCACCGTGGGCCTGTTCCACGGCGAGTGTGTGGCGCTGGGCATGCTGCCGATGATCGAGTCCAAGGCACTGCAGAAGCGCGTCCGTGCGGTCTACCGCCGTCTGGGCCTGCCCACCCGCACCACCCACATGATAAGGAAAAAGGTGCTGGCCGAGATGCTCCACGACAAAAAAGCACAGGACGGGCAGATCACCGTCATCAAGGTGCCCGGCCTTGGCTGCTGGCGCGCCGAGACCATCCCTGTGGAGGGGCTGCGCCCGCTGCTGGGCATTGAGGAGTGACCCATGAAAAATACATTCGGCAGCGACCTTTCGCTGACCATCTTCGGCGAGAGCCATGGCCGCGCCGTGGGGGCCGTGCTGGATGGAATGGCGGCCGGTGTGCCCGTGGATGAGAAGCATTCCTCGCCGCCTGCATGGATAAGCGCCGCGCCCGGGGCGACGGCCTTTCCACTCCCCGGGTGGAGGCGGATGCGGTGCAGCTGCTTTCCGGTGTGGTGAACGGCCACACCACCGGCACCGCCATTGCGCTGATCATCGAAAATGCCAACACCCGCAGCGGCGACTACGCCAAGACCGCCGACCTGCTGCGCCCCGGCCACGCAGATTTTACCGCCTACGCCAAGTACCACGGCTTTCAGGATGCCCGGGGCGGCGGGCATTTTTCCGGCCGGGTGACCGCCGCCCTCGTGGCGGGCGGCGCCCATCGTGCTGGAGCGCACTGCAACCGGGCGGGCATCGACATCACCACCCATATCGCAGAGTGCGCCGGCATTGCGGACACCCCTTTGCACAGGATGATGCCGCAGCAGCTGGCCGCGCAGGTGGAAGCCCTGCTTGCCACAAGCCCGAGGGCTTTGCGGTGCTGGATGAAACCGTAGAAGAACCCATGAAAGCCGCCATCCGTGCCGCCGGTGCCGAGGGCGACAGCGTGGGCGGGATGCTGGAAACTGCCATCCTGGGTCTGCCCGCCGGCATCGGTGAGCCCTACTTCGACAGCGTGGAGAGCGAGATCGCTCACCTGGCCTTCTCGGTCCCCGCGGTCAAGGGCATCGAGTTCGGCACCGGCTTCGGCTTTGCCGGGATGCGCGGCTCGGAAGCGAACGACGCCTTCCGCATGACACCAGAGGGTGCGGTGGTCACCGCCACCAACCACAATGCGGGCATCAACGGCGGCATCGCCAACGGTATGCCGGTGGTGTTTCCGCACCGCCGTCAAACCCACCCCAGCATCTACAAGCAGCAGGATACAGTAGACTACATTGCCAAAAAGGACGCACAGCTGTCTATTCAGGGCCGTCACGACCCCTGCATCGTGCCCAGAGCCGCCATCGTACAGACCTGCGCTGCCGCCCTTGCGGTGGGCGACCTGCTCACGGCACGCTACGGCGGCGGCATGGATGACCCACCCCACCAGCTTCCGGAAGGAGGACGAGTAAAATGGAATACGGACTGATCGGCGCAAAACTGGGCCACTCCTACCCAAGGCCATCCATGAGCTGCTCTGCGGGTACAGCTACGAGCTGTGCCCTCTGCCCACCGAGGCAGACGCCCGGGCCTTTCTGGCAAAGCGGCAGTTCAAGGCCATCAATGTGACCATCCCCTATAAAAAGCTGGTGATGGAATACTGCTCCTACATCGACCCCCGGGCCAAGGCCATCGGAGCCGTGAACACCGTGGTGAATAAAACGGCCTGCTGTACGGGTACAACACCGATTACCTCGGCTTTGCCCACCTGTGCGAAGCCCACGGCGTGGAGCTTGCGGGCCGGACGGTGCTGATCTTCGGCACCGGCGGCACCCACAACACCACCAGCGCGGTGGCGAAGGACAAGGGCGCGCGGCAAAGGTGCTCACCGTCAGCCGCCATCCCGACCCGGAAAAAGGGCGAGCTGAGCTATGCCGAGGCCGTTTCCAGCGGGGCACAGATCGTCAAACACCACCCCGGCCGGGCATGTACCCGAACGTCGGGGTCTGCAATCTGGACGTGGCGGCCATGCCCGAGCTCGAGGCTGTGGTGGACGTGGTCTACAACCCCGACAAGACCGAACTCATCCTCCGCGCCGAGGAAGCCGAGGTGCCGGTGGCCGTGGGCGGCCTCGAAATGCTGGTGGCACAGGCAGTGTATGCCGCAGAATATTTTCTGGACCGCAAGTTTGAGGATGCGCCGGTTGAAATTCGGCGCATCACCGCCGCCACTGCGCCGGGATATGCTGAACATTGCCCTGATCGGGATGCCCTCTTCGGGCAAGACCACCCTCGGCAGGATGCTGGCAAAAGCCTTGGGCCGACCGGTTTTGTGGATCTGGACGAGGAGATCGTCAAGGCAGAGGGACGCAGCATCCCGGACATCTTCGCAGCCGAGGGCGAGGACGGCTTCCGCACAAAGGAAACTGCCGAAACCAGCCCGCTTTGGCAAAGAGGGCCGACAGCTCATTTCCTGCGGCGGCGGCATTGTAAAAAAGCCGGAGAACCTGCGTGCCCTGCGCCAGAACGGCGTGGTGCTGTTTATCGACCGGCCGGTGGAAGCACTGGCCGTGGGCGGCGGCAGGCCGCTTTCTTCCAGCATGGACGCACTGCGCCAGATGGAAGCCCAGCGCCGCCCGCTGTACCTTGCAGCGGCAGATGCCGTCATTCCCAACAACGGCACGCTGGACGATGCCCCTGCAGCCGCAATGGAGGCACTGGATGAAATTTTTGGTCATTAACGGCCCCAACCTCAACATCATGCGCTGGTCGGAGCCGGGCGTGCCCGGTGAGCTGGATTATAACGCCATCATGGACTATGTGCAGGCAGGCTGCGAAGCAGATGGGCATTGAGACCGACTGCTTTCAGTCCAACCACGAGGGCGACCTCGTGGACGAAATTCCAGGCCGCAGCGGGCCGGGTGGACGGCATCGTGCTGAACCCCGGGCGGCTACGCCCACTACAGCGTGGCCATTCTGGATGCGCTGCGCCTGTGCGGCGTACCCGCCGTGGAAGTGATGCTGCACGCCCCGGACGAGCGGGAGCCTTTCCGCAAGACGGACGTGGTGTCCTTTGGCTGTCAGGGGCACTTCATCGGGCGAAGGCCCGCAGGGCTACCTGCACGCCTGCATCTGGCTGGCGCAGCTGCTGCGCACCGATGGCTCCTGTAAGGCGCATATCGTGATGTAAAAACAAAGGAAATTGAACGAATCACATGATTGATCATCTCCACCAAAAAAGGGACTCCGAAGGACGAACTGGAAAAGATCGTTGACAAATTCGAGAAGCAGGGGGTCTGACGTGACCCTCATCACCGGCAAGAACTACAACGTGTTCGGTCTTGGTGGGCGACACCACCAAGATCGACGAGCGCGATGTCCTCGCGAACCCGTGGATCGACAACGTGACCCGTGTTTCTGCCCCCTATAAGCGTGCCAACCGCCTGTTCCACCCGGCCGATTCCGTCATCGACTGCGGCGGCGTGAAGATCGGCGGCAAGGAGAAGATCGCCGTGATGGCGGGCCCCTGCAGCATCGAGGGCGGAAGGGAGGCCCTGCGCAATCCCGACGGCGTAGAGGCGCGCGGTGCAAACGTGTTCCGGGGCGGCGGCTATAAAGCCCCGCACCTCGCCCTACTCCTTCCAGGGTCTCGAGACTGAGGGCATCCTTGACATGGTGAAGGCCCGCGAGGCCACCGGTCTGCCCATCGTTTCCGAGCTGATGAGCGAGGAACGCATCCCGGAGTTCGAGGAGTACGTGGACGTGGTGCAGATCGGCGCACGCAATATGCAGAATTTCCAGCTGCTGAAGGCCGTGGGCAAGATGCACAAGCCCGTTCTGCTCAAGCGCGGTCTGTGCAACACCATCGAGGAGTGGATCATGTCCGCAGAGTACATCATGGCCGGCGGCAACGAGCAGGTCATTCTCTGCGAGCGGGGCATCCGCACCTTTGAGAAGTACACCCGCAACACGCTGGATCTTTCCGCAGTGCCCATCATCCACGAAAAGACCCATCTGCCCGTCGTGGTAGACCCCAGCCACGCCACCGGCAAGTCGAATCTCGTAGAGCCGATGATGATTGCTGCCGTAGCCGCCGGTGCCGACGGTCTGGAAGTGGAGGTCCACTACGACCCTCCACGCATGGAGCGACGGTGCCCAGTGCCTGACCCCGGATTCCTTCGCACAGGCCATGGCAAAGTGCCGTCAGGTCGCATCAGGGCGGCGGGCCATTGGGCGGGATATGTAACGGCCTATGCTGGTAACGATTCAGAACGCGCGTCCCGTGGGCGGCACCATCACCGCCCGCCCAGCAAGAGCATGGCCCACCGTGCGGTGCTCTGCGCGGCACTGGCCGAGGGCTGCAGCCACATCACCAATCTGGAGTTCAGCAAGGACATCTCTGCCACGCTGGGCGCAGCCGCGGGCCAGCTGTGCGCCCGTGTGCCACCGGCGCAGACGATGCTGTGGTGGAAGGGGCTGGGGCATTTTCTGCCCCTCGCCGCCCCGGTGGACTGCTGCGAGCGGCAGCACCCTGCGCTTTCTGATCCCCATGGCCAGCCTGACCGGACAGGCAGTTTCCTTCACCGGCCGCGGGCGGCTGATGGAGCGGCCTCAGTCGGTCTACAAAGCGCTGTATCAGCAGCAGGGCCTGCGTTTTGAGCAGGGCGCGGACCGCCTGACTGTGGAAGGGCCCTGACCCCGGGCGAATACCGGCTGGCGGGCAACGTGTCCAGCCAGTTCATCAGCGGGCTGCTGTTTGCCCTGCCGCTGCTGGCCGGCACCAGCACCCTGCACCTCATCCCGCCGGTGGAAAGCCGCAGCTACATCGATATGACCCGCGCCGTACAGGCCGCCTTTGGGGTGCACAGCCGCTGGCTGGACGAAAAACACTCTGGCTGCATCCCGGCGGGCAGCACTATCTTCCCGTGTGACTACACCGTGGAGGGCGATTACAGTCAGGCGGCATTCCCGGCCGTGCTGGGCGCTGTGGCCGGCGGGGTGACTCTGACCGGCCTTGCCGAGAAGACATTGCAGGGCGATGCTGCCATTCTGGATATCCTGCGCCGCTGCGGCGCGGTTTCACCCGCACGGGCGACAGGCGTCACCTTTGCAAAAGCTCCCTTCATGGTGTGGATATTGACCTTTCCGGACTGCCCCGACCTCGGCCCCATCCTGATGGTCCTGGGGCTGCTTTGCGAGGGGACGACGGGTCATCCTGAACGCGGAGCGCCTCCGCATCAAGGAGAGCGACCGCATCGAGGCTATGGAAGCCGAGCTGCGCACCTGCCTGCGGCGGCGTGCTGGAAAGCGACGGCGGCACCATCACGGTGCACGGCTGTGCGGACAGGCTGCATGCCCCGGCGGGCCCTTTGCATGGCCACAACGACCACCGTGTCGTCATGAGCCTTGCGGTGCTGGCGCTGCCTTGCCGCCGGGCTGCCCCTGACCATCACGATGCCGAAGCCGTTACAAAGAGCTGGCCGGATTTTTTGAAGCCATCAAGCCATTGGGCGCGGAGGTACAGCATGTTGATAAATCAAAGCGTTATCTAATTGTGGGTCTGGGTCTGCTGGGTGGCAAAGTACGCGCTGGAGCTGACCAAGAAGCCGGGTTCCATGTGGATGGCATCAACCGCAGCGAGGGCCACTTACAGTATGCGCTCGAGCAGGGCTACATCGTCCGCGGAAAGACCCACGATTTCGAGGACCTCGTCTCGCAGGCCGACCATATCATCTTCTGGCCTCTACCCCACGGCGCTGCATGGACTGGTTTAAGACCTACGGCCATCTCATCAAGTCCGGGTGCATCTTTACCGATGTCTCCGGCGTAAAGACCGGCCTTGTGGAGCCGGTGCAGGCACTGTGCCCGAAAGGTGTGGAGTTCATTGCCAGCCACCCGATGGCAGGCCGTGAAACTTCCAGCGTGGAGCACGCGGCGGAGGTGAACTTCTGCCCCGGCGAACTTCATCATCACCCCCACGGAAAAAAGAACACGCCCGAAGCCATCCAGTGGGCAAAAGACCTGGCCGAAGTGCTGGGCTTCCGCCACATCTGCACCCTGACGGTGGAAGAGCACGATCGGATGATTGGCTACGTCAGCCAGCTCTGCCACGCCATTGCCGTAAGCCTCATGTGCGCCAACGACAATACCTCTCTGTGCGAGTATACGGGCGACTCCTTCCGCGACCTGACCCGCATTGCACGCATCAACGACAAAATGTGGGCGGAGCTGTTCCTCTGGAACAAGGAAAACCTCATCTCCGAGATCGACCAGTTCGATGCGGCCTTGCGCGAAATGCGCACGCCCTCGTAGCGGATGACCGGGACAAGCTGGAACAGATGTTTCGCCTGTCCACCCAGCGCCGCGCCGCGTTTCGACAAAAACTGCCGGAATAAACCGGAGGTGCTCCCATGCCCAAGCAGGAAGGCCAGAAATCCAAAGCTTTTGACCCTTTTGCGCATTCTGGAACAAAAGACCGACGAAAACCACCTGCTGAATGTACCGCAGCTGGTGGAACTGCTGGAAAATCAGGGCATTCTGGCCGAGCGCAAGAGCATCTACAGCGACATCGACACCCTGCGCAGTCTGGGGTATGACATCCAGCTGCGGCGCGGGGCGCTGCGGCGGCTACTGGATGGCCAGCCGTGCCTTTGAGCTTTCCGAGCTCAAGCTGCTGGTGGACGCTGTGCAGGCCAGCAAGGTCATGTCGGCAACGCACCAGCAAGCGCACTCATCCATAAACTGGAAGCCCTCTGCTCCGACTACGAAGGCACCCAGCTGCAGCGTCAGGTGTACGTGGATGGCCGCCCCAAAAGCGACAGCCACGACCCTGCTTTACAGCATCGATGCGCTGCACACGCCATCAATGCGGGCATGAATGGTGCGGTTCCGCTACAAAAAACAACAGCGCCCCGCACCGTCAGCCCGTGGCAGATGGCGTGGGAAAACGGCTGCTACTACCTTATCGCTTATCAGGACGAGAAAAGAGCCTCGCGGGCATCCGCAACTACCGCGTGGACCGCATGTCTTCCGTGACGGTGCTGGGCGATGCCGCGCCGGGGCAAGGCCGAGTTCCGCCAGTTCGACCTGCCCAGCTATCTGCGCAAGCATTTCAACATGTTCGGCGGGCCGGAATACCGGGTGACCCTGCGCTGCACCGCCGACCTGAAACGCCATGCGGGACCGCGCTTTTGGCAAAAACGCCGCTGTTCATGCCGGGAGGACGACGGTGCATTTTTCACTTTGACGTGCCCATCTGCGTCAGTCCACAGTTTTTTGGCTGGATCTGCGGTTTTGGCGGCAAAGTGGAGATCACCGCCCCCCGCCGCCGTCCGCGCTCAGCCTGCACGAGATGGCCAAAAAATTGCGGAGATGCATCAATAACCGAAAAAAAACGGCCTCTGCCCATTGGGTGGAGCCGTTCTTTTTCCATTTTTTTTCCTTATTCCTCAAATTCCAGATCACCGGGCTGGATGAGGTCAAGGGGAGCGGCAGGCTCTGCGACAAGGCGGCGGCTCTGGTTGAAGATGGCCTTTTCCAGCGTGTTGCGGGCCAGGCGGCCATTGCCGGCGGTGCGGCTGTCCAGCGCCTGACGGCGCTTGTAGTAGCCCAGCAGCGGGAAGGTACAGCTCTCGGCAAGGCGGTAGCCCTTGCCCTTTTGCCAGCACGTTGGTGATGTCCAGCAGCTCGTCTGCCGTGTAGTCCGGGAACTCGATCTTGTTCGGGAAGCGGCTGGCAAGACCGCTGTTGGCGGTAAGGAAGGTCTCCATCTCCCTGGTGTAGCCCGCAAGAACGACCACCAGCTCGTCGCGGTGGTCCTCCATGCCCTTTACAAGGGTGTCGATGGCTTCCAGTCCAAAGCTGTCCTGTTGGCCGCGGTACAGGCTGTAGGCCTCGTCAATGAAGCAGGACGCCGCCGAGGGCGCTTTCGATGACGCTGTTGGTCAGCGGGGCAGTGTGGCCGGTGTAGCGGCCCACGAGGTCGCCGCGGCTCACCTCCACCAGCTGCCCGCCCTTGCAGCGCCCCGATGGCCTTGAGGTACTTGTGCCACCAAGCGGGCGATGGTGGTCTTGCCGGTGCCGGGGTTGCCGGTAAAGATCATGTGCATCGACAGGCTTGTGGTCTTGAAGCCCGCCGCTGCGGCGCTGCTGCACCTGCAGGTTATCCGCCAGACCGAACACATACTCCCTTGACCGCCCCAAGGCCCACCAGGCCGTTGAGTTCCGGCGCGGATTTCATCTACAGCGCCGGTGTACTCGGCAGGCAGCAGGGCAACAGCTCCTGCTCGGGCTGGTCGTTCAGGCTGAACCACACACCCTCCGGCTTTGCGGTCAGGGTGACGGTGCCGGTAAGCTTTTGCATCGGTCTGCAGGCAGTATTCACTCAGGGCGCGGAAGATCTCATCACAGGCTTCCCCAAGGCCCGCCGCACCCTTTTCTCTTAGAGCACTGGGCGGCTACATAGTCCCGCACATCGGCCCCGGCAGAGGGTCAGCCCAAGGCGTGCGCTCACCTTCTGGGCCAGCGCATTCAGCTGCTGCGCCGCCAGCGCTGCAAGGTCCTCGCGGGCAAAGGCGCTGGTGGCGCACACATCCCCTACCGCCGCCACAAAGGACGCACCGAACTTATCCGCCAGCGCCTCCCGGCCCTTGCGGGAGAAGAAGATGAGGTACTTGCCGCAGGGCGTGATGCTGCTCACAGCGCCCGGTGCCAGCGCCGTGCCTGCATCCACAAGGATGCCCTCCTTGTTCACCAGATACCGGCTGGAAAGCGGTGCGCTGCCCTTCACAGCAAGGTCTGCAAGAGTCTTCAGGAAAGCCGGGGTGGCAGCTCTCGTAATGCTCAAAATTACGATCTCCCCGGGGGCGTGCAGGGCCGCATACAGATCCTGCAAAAATAGCTTTTCCGCACCGGAATTGGGGTAGAGGGCAAGGTCCACCACCGCGGTTTTGTCGCTCTGCAAAAGCCCCCGCGCCGCCATGATGCGGGCGGTCTCGGCCAGTGCAAAGTGCCGCCCGGTGCCTGCACGCCCCGCAGATCAGGATCACATTGCGTGCCGCCGGGCCCCTCGGTGCCCAGCACAAAGGGCCGCCGCATGGCCCGCACCACACCGTCCACAAAAGCGTCCTGCCCCAGCACGGTCTTTTTGTTCACCTCGGCGGCAAGGCCTTCAAAGCTGCCAAGGTGCTCTGGCGGTCTCGGCAGTGCCCTTGGCAAGCAGGCCGTCCGCTTCCATATCCCGCAGCATCTGGCGGCTGTCCTCCAGAGCAGACTGCACCTCGGTGTCCTGCTTTTTCAGCTGGGCATTCTGCTTTTTGAGCAGGGCATCCAGCTGCTTCTGGTTTTCCAGCAGGGCAGCGTTCAGGTCCGGCACTGGCGGGCGCTTTTGGCCTTTGGCGTTTTGCTTTCCGGCTGGGCCGTGCCGCCAAAGCGCGGCTTTCCCCGCGCCGAACACACCGTTCATAAAGGTTTTCCCAATCGTCGGTATATGCCATGGTTTTTTGCCCTCCGTTTTTGTCGTTTTTCTTCCAGTATAGTGTACCCGGACAGCTTTTTGCAATTCCCTCTTGAAAAATCCACGCCGGTTGTTTACACTTACTGTATGGAAAATAAGAAGAAGGAATGAAGGAAGCCATGAGTGCCAGAACCCCCGCTGAACTGAAAGAACTGTTCGAGAGCGACACCTTTGCCCGGGACACCACCTGTACCGGCCCGCTTGGGCCGGAGTATATACCCTTTCCGGCACGCGGCTGCGTCTGTGGACACCTACAGCTCAGAGCGTGTGTGTGAACCTTTACCGCAAAGGGCAATGGCGGCGTGTGCATGGGCACTCTGCCGCTGGAGCGGGGGCAGCAGGGGGTGTGGAGCATCTAGCTGCCCGGGGAGCAGCACGGCCGCTACTACACCTTTGCCGTCACCGTGGACGGCATCACCCGCGAGACCGGCGACCCTACGCCCGCGTTGCCGGTGTGAACGGCACCCGCAGCATGATCCTGGACCTGGCCCGCACCTCCCCCCCGGGTGGGAGCGGGACGTGCGCCCGGTGATCCCCCCGGAACGGCGGTGCAGTGTGGGAGGTGAGCGTGCGCGACTTTTCGCAGGACCCGGCCAGCGGCGTGCGCAACGCATGGCGGGGCAAATTTCTGGCCTTTACCCAGCAGGGCACGACCCTGAACGGCGACGGCATCCACCCCACCTGCCTGAATTATTTAAAGCGGCTGGGCGTGAAGCTATGTGCAGCTGATGCCCATTTTCTTGATTTTGGCACTGTGGACGAGGCAAAACCTTTGCTGCGGCAGTATAACTGGGGCTACGACCCCACCAACTACAACGTGCCCGGAGGGCAGCTACTCCACCGACCCCACCCGGGGCGAGGTGCGCATCCGGGAGTGCAAAGAAATGATCGCCGCCCTGCACGCGGCGGGCATCGGCGTGGTGATGGACGTGGTGTATAACCACATGTACCGCAATGCCCCGCTGAACGACACCGTGCCCTGCTACTTTTTCCGCCAGAACGAGGACGGCAGCTTTTCCAACGGCAGCGGCTGCGGCAACGAGTTTGCCTCCGAGCGGCCCATGGCCCGGCGGTATATGATCGACTCGGTGCTCTACTGGGCGCAGGAATACCACATCGACGGCTTCCGGTTCGACCTGATGGGCCTGTACGATGCCGAGAGCATGAACCTGCTGCGGGCTGAGCTGGACAGCCTCCCCGGCGGGCGGGACATCCCTGCTGTACGGCGAGCCGTGGCAGGGCGGTGCCAGCGCCCTGCACCAGTACGAGGCCAACAAAAACAACCTTAATATGCTCAACGAGCGGGTGGGCATTTTTTGCGATAACACCCGGGATGCCATTAAGGGCGGCTGCTTCGATGCCCGGGAGCCGGGCTATGTGGAGGGCAAGCCCGGCAGCTTCTGGGATATCGGTGCATCGGTGGCGGCATGGTGCCGCAGCGACCGCCTGCCGCCCCACGCGCCCAGCCAGATCGTGAGCTACGTTTCTGCCCACGACAACTTTACCCTGTGGGACAAGCTGCTGCTGGTGCGGTACGAAAAGCCGGAGTTCACGGCGGCAGACAGCACAGCCCACTTGCCCAGAACCGGCTGGCGGCGGGCATCTACCTGACCAGCATGGGCCTGCCTTTCTGGCAGGCGGGCGAGGAGAGTTTTGCCCGCACCAAGAAGGGGAGGGCAACAGCTACCGCTCTTCGCCTGCGCTGAACCGGCTGGACTGGTGGAGCGGGCCGAAAAAATATCATGCACTGGTGGACTACTACCGCGGCCTGCTGGCTCTGCGGGCAAGGTTTCCGCGGCTTTCCAGCACCGACCACCATGCGCCGGATGCCCTGCACTTTTTCTCACTGGAGCAGCCGCTGGTGGGCTGGCAGCTGCCCGCCCAGTGGGACGACGGCGCGGCATGGAGCGCTCTGTGCGTCTACTATAACCCCACCGAGACCAGCAAGGCCGTGCCGCTGCCGGTTGGGCGCTGGCAGATGCTGAGCGACGGCACTTCTTCCAGCCTGTGGCGCGGCCCGGCAGCCGCACCTATGAGCACGAGGCCGTGCTGATGCCGTACAGTGCCGCCATCTTTGGACAGATATAAAAAACAGGAGCGGATGGAAAACTCTCATCCGCTCCTTGGTTTTCTATTTTGCTCAGCTGTTGGAAGCGGTCTTTTTCGCCCAGCGTAACATTGACCGTCTGCATCTGGCCGTCGCGTGCAATGGTGATGGAAAGCGTATCGCCTGCTGCGTGCTTCTGCATCAGGGTGCCAAGGTCGTCTCTGGGTGGCCACCTCGCTGCCGTCTACGCTCACGATGCGGTCACCGGCCTTGAAGCCCGCCTTGTCGGCGGGGCCGCCCTTGACCACTTCCACAACGTAAACGCCGTAGGCATTCACGCCCAGTTGAGAAGCAGTCTGTGCGTCGGTGACAGCCAGATAGGTGATGCCCAAATAAGGCCGTCCGGTCACATAGCCGTTCTCCAGCAGCTCCTGCGCCACCTTGACGGCGTCATTTACCGGGATGGCAAAGCCCAGGCCCTCTGCATCGCTGGAAGAGGATTTTGCGTTCACGATGCCGACCAGCTCACCGTTCATGTTGAACAGGCCGCCGCCGGAGTTGCCGGGGCTGACCGAAGCATCCATCTGGATCAGAGACATGGTGTTCACAGAGCTGCTGCCCTGAATGGTGACGCTGCGGTTCAAAGCGCTGATCGATGCCGCCGGTCACGGTGCCGCCCAGCTCACCCAGCGGGTTGCCCACAGCCATC
>VOFK01002008.1_pt1 | contig 30013 bp, 57 predicted proteins | sample 5384121 | NCBI WGS metagenome assembly VOFK01 (sample SAMN12384730, study PRJNA508395) | human gut metagenome | isolation source: healthy gut J | host: Homo sapiens | reverse complement strand
ACTTCAACAGAACAAACAGAACGAGAGAGAAATCATTGAGAATTGGGGGAGCCATCGTTAAAAGAGAGTTGGAATATTTATCATCTTCTATTTTCCTTAATAATAAATATGTTTAATATTTCTTAAGTCAACTTGATTGTTATGGCTTTAGAACGGCGTGAGGCAGTGCTAAGCATTGTCTGGTATTGTTTTGGCTTGGAAATGTCTGTATAAACAGGCAAGACTGCCACTGGTCAACATTGATGGGACCCGGAAGCGCTATCGTATTTCCACCATTACAAAGGCTGTCAAATGCCACGATAGCTTCCGGGTCCGTATTGGTGGTGTTGGTTCCTACCTGTACCGAACAATACTGATCCAGTGTATATGACATACCTGCTAACTCTGTCTCTGTTCCCATGGTGGTGGAAGTAGAGACTATATATTTTCCAAATATTCCTAAAGACAATACCAGACCTGTGCCAGCACTGCCTTTACTAGACGATCCACGCCCCATACAATCCTCCGTTCTAAAAACATAACGAATCTAAGTTGTTACAAAATTATTAAACATATGTTACAGTATAACAAGGAAAAATAGAGATGTCAATATTTCCATCTCTATTTTTTTCTCTTGATAATCGACATTTTTTACGAGAATACAGGATTCTCATTGGTTTTCCCATATATTGGTTCTGTCTTTTTTTGTTCTACTACAGTAACACAATTTTTTTACTGACAGAGTTTTCCTACTACCTGGTTGATCACTTTGCCGTCTGCTTTTCCTCCTTTTTAATTCTGCCATGACAGCCTTCATGATCTGTCCTTTGTTCTGGTAGCGATCACTTCTGCAAACTGCGTGGTAAGGATTTCTTCTACTTCGACAGAAAGCATCTTCGGTGCATACTGGTGATCACTGCCAGACGGAATTTGTACTCATCCAATAAGTCCTGTCTTTCGGCCGGGCAAGTCTCTACCTGTTCCTTAACCGTCTTTAATTCTTTCAGAATGGCACGGTCACCAGTTCATCCGGTATATCGTCTCTTTTCCTTCGTCAATAGCCAGCTTTTCGCTGCTGAATACATATCCGAAATCACTGCTTTTTCTTTCTTTATCTTTCGCCTTCATAGCTGCGATCATATCTTTTTGCAATGTGTTGATATCCATCTTCTTCGTCCCTTTCCTTTAATTCTTTGCCACAATAGCTTCAATCTCGATCAATACATCCTTCGGCAGTCTTGCCACTTCTACGCAGGAGCGGGCCGGACAGTCCGTCTTGAAATACTTGAGTAAATCTCGTTGACTTTGCCAAAGTCGTCCATATTTTTTTATAAAAACAACGGTCTTGATGGTGTTCCTTCCACCCGGGCACCGGATTCCTCGATCAGTGCTGCCAGATTGCCGATGGCCTGGTCTGCCTGCTCTTCGATACCGCCCTGTACCAGTTCACCGGTAGCCGGCACGATTGGGATCACACCCGAGGTAAAATAAGTCCGTTTACTTCGACTGCCTGGGAATAATGGTCCGATGGCCGGTGCCTTATCCGTTGCTATTATTTTTTCATAGAATGTCACACCTTCCTATCTTGTTTTCCTTTACAGTATAACGCAAAAGTTTCTGAATTCACTAGTTTTTTTCTAAAAAAATAGTATACTTATGCTTAAACGAATTCCGATTAGAAAAGAGATGATGTTTTCATGTATAGTTATAAAAACCGGTAAGTTACAGCCAGCTTGACAAAGAGGGCAAATTGGGTTTCCAATGGTGGATGCCATGCAGGACTGCTGTTTGTTTCACAGTGAAGATATCGGCCACGGTGCCTTGAAACTGCTGGAGAAAAACCGCGCCTGGCTGGTCAGTGCCTGGCATATCGTATTTAAGCGTCGGCCGCTGTTGGGGGAAACGCTACACCACCCCACACCTGGCCTTATAAATTCCAGGGATCTGGGGATGCCGTAATTTCTGTATGCGCTCCCAGGAAGATGAGGTACTGCCTATGCGGATTCCCGCTGGTTTTACTTTTGACAACCAGTCCCGGCAAGCCGGCTCACATTGATGCCGAGGAGATCGAGGCCTATGAGACGGAGCCTGCCTATGATATGGAGTATGGTTCCCGGAAGGTAAAATGCAGCCTGCCCCTCACTCTGGTGCAGGAAGTGCCGGTATGCGAAATTATCTGGACACCAACCGTCATGTAAACAACGGCCAGTATGTGCGGATGGCTGTGAATGTACTTCCTGTGGGCTATAGTGAAGTGTCCGAACTGAGAGCTGAGTTTCGGCTGGCCGCCAAAATGGGGGACACCCTTTATATCCGCACTGCCCGGGACGATGAGCATTTTATGTTGTTTTAACCGACGCCGATGAAAACCCTTATTTTCTGTGTGAGTTTTCCGGCAGTGTGAAAGCCTGACCACCGACAGATAGAATGGAGATGACTATGAATACAGAACAATTATTATTAGAACGACTGCCAACTTATATGTGCTTCGCTTCAGCCGCTTTTAAGGCGTGTACTTAGGATCCGGCACAGACCGGAATTTCGAGGTTCTGCTGCCAAACAACCAGGTTTCGGATTCCCTGGAAAAAGGAGACAAGATCGATGTCTTTTGTACAAAAGATTCTGAGGATCGTCTCATTGCCACTACGGCGGTGCCTTATTTGCAGATGGGGGAAGTGGCCGCTTTGAAGGTAAAAGACATTACCAATATTGGTGCTTTTCTGGACTGGGGCCTTGCGAAAGATCTGTTCCTGCCTTTCAAAGAGCAGACAGCCCGTGTACGGATGGGTGACACTGTTTTGGTCACTCTGTATATAGATAAAAAGCGAACGCCTCTGCGCCACCATGAAGATCTATGATTATCTATCCTGCGAAAGTCCTTATAAAAAGGGAGACAAAGTACATGGACGGATCTATGAGATTACCGACAGTTTTGGCTGTTTCGTAGCGGTAGACGATGAATTTTCCGCCCTGATCCTCACAACGAAATGACCAGGGAGTTAAAGGTAGGAGAAGAAGTGGACGCCCGGGTGAAAGAAGTCACCGAAGAGGGCAAACTTACTTTTTAAGCCTGCAGGAAAAGGTAAAAGTTCAGATGGGTATGGATGCAGAGCGTATCTACAGCCGTCTGGAAGAAGCCGGCGGATACCTGCCGTTCCATGACAAGACCTCTCCTGAGATTATCAAGCGGGAGTTTCAGATCAGTAAAGCTGCTTTCAAGCGTGCCATCGGCCGTCTCATGAAACAGAAAAGATACAGATCAAAGAGGATGGTATCCACCGTCCTGATCTGCCTTGATGATAGAGGGTTTCTTCCCCGACGGAAAGAAACCCTCTTTTATTTTTACTTTTTAAATCTCATTTTCTCCTCGGTACTTCTCAGTCTGCTAGGCGTTGTGGCCACTGGTTTGTCCTGGATACCGGCTGCTTTTTCAATCCTGCTGCCATCTGGTTGCGGCAGGCATCGCAGTAACGGCCGGTCTTAATAGTAACACCACAGCACTCACAAGGAAGACCGATGGGTGAATCGTCGGAGAAAACCAGCTCTCTCCTCACGGATCCAGCGGTGGATCTGACGCACTGACACTTTCATTTCCTGAGAAATAATGTGGTGATATCCACATTTGGATGCTCTCTGACATATTTTTTAACCTCTACAAAATGGTCATTCATCGCCTTCTGGCAGGCAGGGCACAACCTGTCCCCCCCCGGATGTAATTGAATAATTTTCCACAATGTGAACATGCTAATATTTCCATATTCGTTCCCTCCTTTGATTAACGGCCTTCCTCATATAGATTCCTCACTTCCAATACACAGGCAGGCAAAATATATATCCTCTGCCCTGCTTGCCGCAGGGCCGATCCACACGCTTCCAGGGTAGACCCGGTAGTGTAAATATCATCCATCAGCAAAATCCTCTTTCCCCTGTATCTGCTTCATGGCAGACGCCGGTACTTCAAAGACATCACTTAGATTGTGCCGTCTTTGTTTGTCGTTTAACTGATTCTGTGGTCTGGTGTTTTTCAGGCGGATCAGACCGGACTCCATCACAGGGATTTTTAGCGCCTGTGCCACATACCCGGCAAGGTTTTTTCTGCCTGATTGTACCCCCGGAACCACAGCCGCCTCCGGTGCAGCGGCACTGCCATTACCACATCCGGCTGCCAGGCAGCGATCTGCCTTCCCCTTATGCTTTTTATCAGTTCTCTACCAAACACTTCGCTTAACACGGACTGACCCGTGTATTTATAAAGGTGCATCATCTGCTTTCCTTTATCATCATATACCCACAGTGCTGTCCCCTGCCGCAGCTGGCTGTCCCGCCGGCCGCAGTCATAACAAAAGTTCTACTTTTTCCGATGCAACAGGCTTACCGCAGTGCTTACAGCACGGTTTCCTCTACCCAGATCAGATTTTTATAACAATCCGGGCAGAATACATCTTTTTTCATCTGCCGTCCTTGCCGATCCACAGACCGGGCATTTCTTTGGATACAAAAGATGGATAAGGCTCATGTTTACTCCTCCTTTATTATAACATAGATGTTTTTTTTCATGCACCTATTTTCCCTCAATTTCCTGAATCCTGCCTGCCAGGGATGAATACCTGAGCTGTTCGGACTGGTTCTTGATCATATTCCTGTACCGTCTCACGGCTTCCACGATGGTGACACACTTTTTGCCACGGGTCACGGCCGTATACAGGATGTTCCGGTTCATGAGGGGCCTTGGTCCCGCCAGAAGAGGCAAATACCACCGCCGGGTACTCGCTTCCCTGAGATTTATGTATGGTGATGGCGTAGGCCAGTTCCAGTTCATCCAGCTCCCTGGGAATAGGTCACATACTTTTCCTCATCAAACAGCACCGTCACTTGCTTGTTGTAGGCATCAATTTCCTGGATGATACCGCAGTCTCCGTTAAAGACGCCGCTGCCTTCCTCTACGCAATAGCCGTTGTATCCACGGATTTCCCATTTGATCTGATAGTTGTTCTTCATCTGCATGACTTTGTCCCCCTGGCGGAACAACACACCATGACTTTCTATCTGCGGTTTTCCCGGTGCCTCCGGATTTAGATACCTCTGCAGTACTTCATTGCACCGGTGAACCCCCCAGTTCGCCTTTTTTTTTCATCGGAGTCAGCACCTGTACATCAAAAGGGAGTACAATGGGTGTATTTTGGCATGCGGTCCCGCACCAGCCAGAGCATCACCTCCAGCACTCCGTGGCTGTCGTCCCGCTTCAGGCAGAAAAAGTCCTTGCTCTGATTGTCCAGGGAAATAGGCTCTCCGGCATTGATCTTATGGGCATTGACGATAATATCACTTTTCTGCCGCCTGCCGGAAGATCCTGACAGTTTTACCACATTGAAGCAGTGGGACTGGATAATGTCTTTTAGCACATTTCCCGGGGCCTACGCTGGGAAGCTTGGTTCACATCTCCTACCAGGATCAGCCGGTTCCTACTGCCACAGCCTTTAGGAGGCTGTGAAACAGGCAAATATCCACCATAGACATTTCATCGATAAATGATCACATCCGTCTCCAGAGGATTCCATTCGTTTCTTCCAAACTGCTCGGCCCCTCGGTCAACATTCTCTTCCTGTTCTCCCGGTGCACCGTTGTACTCCAGCATACGGTGTATGGTCTGGAGGCCTCCACAGCCGGTGGCCTCGGTCATTCTCTTGGCGCACGGCCGGGGCCGCCAGCATAATACTCATGCCCTGCTTTTTCGAAACAGCGGATGATCATGTTGATGGTTGTGGTCTTTCCGGTTCCCGGCCCACCGGTCACTACCAGAAGTCCGCTGTGCATGGCTTCTTTCACGGCGATCCTCTGCTGGTCGTCCAGTTCCAGTTCTTCCTGGGCCTCCAGACTGGCGATCTGTTTCATGGCGTACTCTTCATCATCTCTCCAGCGGGATATTCAGATCCCACAGCATCCTGGCGCAGTTTAGTTCTGCGTAATAAAGGGTCGGCAAATATACATTTTTCTCTTCTGAGACGATTACCACACGCTGTATCTCCATCTCTTCCAACACCGTCATAACCTGCTCTGCCGTGACTTCCAGACGGTAGACTGCTTCTTTCAAAAGCATGGGCTCCGGCATATACACATAGCCTTCATTGGTGCCAAGCCCCAGCACATACAAAATCCCGCCCGGATCCGGTTGGGATCGTTCAGGGCAAACCCGCTTTCTTCGCTATGTCGTCTGCGATCTTGAATCCGATCCCCTGGATATCCTCTGCCAGTTTGTAAGGAGTTTCTTTGACCACTCCGTACAGATCTATGCCATAGGTTTTGTAGATCTTCACAGCCAGCTGGTTGGAAATCCCGTAATCCTGCAAAAAATAGTGGCACTGCGCATTTCTCTTTTTTCTTCAAACTGCTCCCCCGATGCTGCGGGCCATTTTCTCACTGATTCCCTTTACTTCTGCCAACCGCTCCGGTTCCTGCTCAATGATTTCAAAGGTTTTTCCGCCGAACTTATCCACGATCCGCTTGGCCAGTCCTCCTCTGACGCCGGCAATGGCACCGGATCCCGATACCGCAGCATAGCCGTCTCATTGTCCGGGGCCTGCACCTCAAAACTTCTCACCTTCAACTGTTCCATATACACCGGGTGCTGCACCATTTCCCCCGTTACCTTTACATACTCTCCTTCGTTAATAAATGGCAGGGGTGCCTACGCAGGTTTTCTTCCTCCCCATCGGACTGCTCCAGCTCAAATACCGTATAGCCATTCTCCACATTTCTATAGATAATATTGGTTACATACCCTTTTCGTTCTTCCATGGTATACTCCTTTTCCACATAGTAAAAAACTCCCCTTCATGTGTTGAAAATCATAACACACGAAAGAGAGCCTGTAAATGGAAACTTAGGTTACACCTGTGTTCCCTCATTTTTTCTTAATCGCATTGTACAGCTGATCTGCCAGCCCGATAGACTGTCCACTGTTTGTCATGGACTCAGCAATGGTCTGGAGATAGTTGTCATGGAACATATCCACATACTGACTGCTGGTACTGTCGTCATCTTCGTCCTCTGTCAGGATCTTGGATGCTTTCTCTCATATTTTTGTACATCTGCTCGATCATATAAGATTCAAACTGCTTGCATGCCTCCATGGTTTCATCGTCTGTGGAAGCATTCTGAATCCGGGAAGACAATTTGTCCGCAGCGGATGCCGAGGCATCTGTGCTGTAATTGGTCAAATATGTATTATCTACTGAAATCGCCATCACTACGCCTCCTTATCATGAACGAAGATTGTTGGCCTGCTGCAGCATCTGGTCGGATGCTGTGATGGCCTTTAGAGTTCATTTCATATGCTCTCTGGGCGATGATCATGTTGACCATTTCGTCTGCTGCCTGTACATTGGATGCCTCAGATAGCCGGACTTGATCAGAGATCCCAACTGTGAAGCGTTGTAGATCGTAGCCTGTCCGGACGCATCGCTCTCCAGATAATTGAATCCGAACTCTTGGTCAAACCTCCTGCGTTCGGGAAGTTTTGCCAGTCCGATCTGCACACCGATGTTCTGCTGGTTACCGGTGTTATCCGGATATGTAAGATTTCCATACTGGTCTACGCCAAGTTTGCTTGTACGGTATGTACGATCCAGCACAATGGCATTTCCGTTTGTATCCAGTACCGGATGACCTGCACTGTCTGTCAAGGCGATCCCATCCGTCGTAATAGACATATTGAAATGACCATTTCTCGTATAAGCGGTGGAACCGTCATCCTGCTTTTACCATAAAAAATCCATCTCCCTGGATGGCATAATCAAACTCACCGTTGGAAGCATTCAGTGCTCCCTGGGTAAAAATCCGATGAAATAGATGCTATCCTGGTTCCCAGTCCTACCTGTGCACCAATTGGCTTCGCCTCTCCGTAGAAGTAGTAGTTTTCTGCTGCATGGTCTGGTAGATCAATGATTTAAAATTAGCCGCCTGTGTCTTATATCCGGTTGAGTTGATATTTGACAGGTTGTTGGCAATTACATCTAAAGTTACTCTGCTGCCCGATCATTCCACTGGCTGCAGTCCATAAAGAACGCATCATACGTCAAGACACCTCCTTGATCAGCCGTTCAGTCTTCCCACAGAATTCACAGCACGGTCCAGCATGCTGTCATATGAACGGATCACTTTCTGATTTGCTTCATAAGCTCTTGTTATAGTAATCATATCGACCATTTCTTTTTACAACATTAACATTTGACTGCTCCGTATATCCCTGGATCGTCTGAGCACTGGTATCCTTTTCCGTTGCTCCATCCACCGGTTCATACATGGTATCACCATATTTCTTCAGATAATCATAATCCTCAAAATCCACCAGTTTTAATGTGTCAATGTTCTGGCCGTCTGCTGTGATCACACATTTGCCGATATACTGATGTTTTTTGGCATCGAGTGGGGATGGGATGTCTCCACCCTGTCCCTGTACAGCGTTGCCTTCACTGTCCACCAGCAATCCATCCTTGGTCAAGGTAAACTGTCCGTTTCTAGTATAACGGGTGTGCACATTTCCATTTTGTCTGTCACATTTACGGTAAAAAATCCACTGCCGCTCAACGCCACATCCAGGCTGTTGCCTGTCTGGCGGATCGATCCCTGTGAATAATCCGTATAAACTTCGCCAATCTTCACTCCCAGACTTAAGTGTCCAATGGCTTCGTTGTGGTAAGCTTCCGATCCATCTCTTACCTTGATCGCCAACACCTGGTCAAATGCCTGACTGGTTACCCGGTCATCTTTAAATCCGACGGTGTTGTGTCTGCGTTGGCCATGTTATTGGAAATAACATCCAGCCTTTTCTGCTCGTTGACCATCCCTGTCCATCCGGTATACAGGCCTCGTAACATAACATTCCTCCATTCTTACAAACCCCCCAAAGATCCGTATTAATCTTCCGGACCGTTGTTTCCACTTAAGAATTCTACATATTTTCCTGTTCCAATGGCAACGGCAGTCATCGGCTCTTCCGCTGTCATAGTTGTAATTCCTGTTCTTAGATTCAATCAATTCTTCCAATCCATACAAAAGACTTCCGCCTCCGGTAAGGACGATTCCACGGTCTGCGATATCTGCTGCCAGTTCCGGCGGTGTCTTCTCCAATACACTGTGAACTGCCTCTACGATCTGGGAGGTAGTATCTTTTAATGCTTCTTCTGTTTCCTCGGATGTAACGGTGATGGTCTTTGGCAGACCTGTCACTAAGTTTTTCGTCCTCTTACATCCACAGACACACTTTCCGGCCGTGGATAGGCAGTTCCGATACGGATCTTGATATCTTCGGCGGTTCTTTCACCAATCAGAAGATTGTGTTTCTTTCTCATATAACGGACAATCGCTTCATCGAAATCATCTCCAGCAATCTTAATCGAAGCACTTACAACGGTACCTCCCAGAGATAACCGCGATATCTGAAGTACCACCACCGATATCTACAATCATATTTCCACAAGGTCTGGCAATGTCAATTCCGGCACCAATGGCAGCTGCGATTGGCTCCTCAATGATCCTTACATCTCTGGCTCCTGCCTGAAACCGGCATCTTCTACTGCCTTTCTCTCAACCTCTGTTACCTGGCTTGGTACACAGATGCTCAGAAGTGGCTTGCGCAGACGCTGTTTGCCTACGGCCTTCTGGATAAAATATTTAAGCATTTTTTCAGTTACTGTATAATCAGAAATAACGCCCTGTCTCAATGGACGGACGGCAACAATATTTCCCGGTGTACGGCCTAACATAAGGCGTGCTTCTTCACCGATTGCTTTGATGCGGTTGGTATCCCGGTCAAATGCAACAACACTTTGGCTCTTTCAGTACTACCCCTTTTCCTTTTACATATACAAGGATACTTGCTGTACCCAAATCGATTCCTATATCTAAAGCCACGATGATAACTCCTTTCAAAAACTCTCCATGTATCCTTCTAAAAATAGCATATATAGTTTATTATAAACGCTTTTTCTATTTTTTCAAATTATTTTTTGCAAATCTTACATTTTTCACGAATTCTCGTCTTCTGCGTATGCCGCCTGGAGCATGATGGCACATTCCACACGCTTTTCTCTGCAATTCACAGCCGATCTCGTATGGCTTGTTGATATCCTGGTGGCAGTGGTAAGCATTTGCTGCACAGCCGCCGCTGCAATAGAATTTGGCAAAGCAGTTCCGGCACTCTTCTTTAGCATATACATTGCAAAGTTTGAATGTATCATCTCATTTCGGTATTCACAATACCGTCGTCCACATTACCCAGGCAGAATTCTTCTTCACCCACGAACTGATGACAAGGATACAGATCGCCCCACGGTGTAACCGCTAAATATTCTGTTCCGAACCACATCCGGAAAACGTTTGTAAACACATGGAGCCGCCACTCAAATCGATCATGTAATGGAAGAAATTAAATCCTCTTCCCTCTTTTTCCGTTTCAGCATTTCTTTTTGCCAATTCATCGTATCCCTCGCAGATCTGAGGAATGTCTTCTTCGCGAATGGCATACGGCTCTTCCGGTCCGGCCACAACCGGCTCCACGGAAATCTGCTCAAATCCCTCATCTGCCAGACTCAGCACATCCTTACAAAGTCCAGATTGTAATGGGTAAATGTTCCACGGACATAATATTTCTGCTGGTTTCTCGCTTTCTGCTACTTTTTTTTGAATTTATCAATAATAAAGTCATAACTTCCGGTTCCGTTTTTGAACGGGCGCATATGATCGTGTGACTTTTTTCTTCCGTCGATACTAAGAACGATGTTATCCATTTCTTTTTGTTGGCAAATTCGATGACATCGTCATCATTCAAAAGTACACCGTTGGTAGTCAGGGTAAAACGAAAATGTTTGTCATGGGTTTTCTCCAGTTCCCGTCCATAGGCTACCAGTTCTTTTACTACATCGAAGTTCATCAATGGCTCGCCGCCAAAGAAATCTACTTCCAGGTTGCGGCGGTTTCCGGAATTGGCTACGAAAAATCCAGTGCTTTTTGCCGACTTCCAGGCTCATGAGGGAACGGTCCCCATGATACTCGCCCTCTCCGGCAAAAACAGTAACGGCATGCCAAGTTGCAGTCATGGGCAATATGCAGGCACAAAGTGCCTTCACACAACCGTCTGGCGTTTTTGAAGTCGATAACTCCTTCTTTGTACATCTTCTACGGTAAACAGGGTGCCATTTTCTTCCAGTTCATCCAGATCCTCAAATACATCTTTTCATATCTTCTGCTGTGATATCCTCTCCGTATTTGGCAAGCATCTTGTCTGTAATCTCCTGCCGGAATCCTTCTTCCTTGCGTCTGTCCTCTGCTTCATTCATTCAGTTCCAAAAACATCGTAAACCACATCATCCACTACATGAATGGATCCGCTGCTTTACATCTAAAACTATATTATAACCATTATTTTTATATAAATGTACCATGTTTACCTCACATTTTCCTTATAACATACAACGAACGGACTTGACCGAAATTCCCCCCTTCAGTCAGCCCTCTCTCTTGAACTATAAATTGCTTCTGATTTATTTGTTCTCGCAGCTCTGGTTTCCTACTGTGCAAGATGTCTTACAAGCAGACTGACAAGATGTCTGGCACTCACCATCCGCCTTTTTTTTCATAGATTCTTTTAAGTTCTTTGTTGTCAAAGTCTTAATTCTTTTCATGATCTTACCCTCCGTTCGTTGGTTCATACTTTCCATTGTAATCACAGGTGAAAGGTTTTTTCAATAGGCCATTTATTCAGTCAGAAACTTTTGATCTTTTTTTCATCTTTTTCTTTGGTCATGCGGTATCCATGCCAGTATGCCATCTCCAGGCGGCTGACATTGGACTCAAAACTATTCAGCAGATGGTTCGGCCGAATGATCATAGCCTTTCCTTCTGTTTCTAACTGCTCACAGTATTTGACTTGGTCTCGTTGTACCGCCCGGGCGGCTGAAGATCTGCCGTTTCATCTCCGGATAGCGATGTCCCAGCATACGGGCGCCAATTTTATCCATACTTGCCAAAATGCTTTACAAATCCCCGGGGCTGGGTCAGCACGATGATGAGCTTGTCACAGCCGTCTTCCAGTGCCTTTTTTCGCCGGGATGGGATCTGCGATACCGCCGCCGTCATAATATTTCTGTCCATACAATTCAATGGCCGGGAAAAAACATAGGCAGTGCACAGGTGGCACGGAGCATGAAGTCTTTGTCCATGTCCATGGCGTTTTTTTGTATTGCTCAGTCCTGTGGTGGCGTTGGTAACCCCCACCAGGCAGTTCCCTCAAACTTGCGGAAAGTATCCATATCAAAGGGAATCGTTTGTTTGGGATCTCTCCGAATATAAAATCCAGTCCGAAGAGACTCCGGCACTTTTAAAGTTCTGCCGGCTCATATACCGTTTATCATTTCTATATTTCTGCACGATCTCCAGGTTTCTGGGGCTGCCTGGATATAGGAAACTCCGTCTGCAATGCCGGCTGACACTGCCGATGCAGTAGGGAAGCATAATCTTTTTCAGAATAACAATGCATCCATGACGCCACAACTGAAGATCGGCCGGAATGTTCCGCCTTCTAATACTAATCCTGTCATATCATCCTCCACTCCTTTTCCCCTATTTTAATACGAACAGGGGAGAAGTACAAGCAGTTTTGTGATGGTTTTTCAGTATTTTTATTCGACTCTTCCATACCTGCATTTCATTTTCGCCGCGGTTGGCTCCAGGTGTAATATGGATGTAATGAAGGTCACTTTTCTCTCTCCGGCTTCTCAAATGCACAATAGAGACTTTTTCCCGGCTGTTACCGCTTTTCCCGAAGTCCGGAAACAGCCAGTCCTACTCACCTTGTTCCCTGATATCCCGCTCTTCTTCCTGTACTTCCTATGTTCTGGCGAATCAGCAGTTCGTGAGTCTGCACCGTTATTCTTCCAGGCTAGTATACTACCGGTCCTCATAAATGCCACTTTACCGATATCCTCCTCACCGGAGTCTGCCTGCAGCGTGGGACCTCCATTGGAGAAAAATCAACTCAACTTTTTCGCCTTTTTTCCATACTTTTGTGATATAGAGATAGCCGTCTTTTTCTCTGTCTCTGCCCCTTCCAGTCCGGTGGCTTTCATGTCGCGGCACCAGCCAGGCATACGCAGGGCAATGGTAAATTTCTTGTCCGTTCCGGAAGCCTCTACGCTGACTTTGCTGTTCCATGGAAAAATCTGCCTTTGACCTGGATCGTGGCTGTGTCTTCCCCGATCTTTTCTCAATGGTGCTTCCCATATACAAATGCACATACAGGGTATCTTCTTTTTTCTGTGTAAGCATAAGAACCAATGGAACTAAGAAGTCTTGCAAGGTTCGGAGGACAGCAGGCATCCAAACCATTTCTGGCGCACCGGTTTCACATGCCATTTTCTTTCGTCCAGCTTACATGCTTTTGGCTGTACTTCCAAAGGGTTTATAGAAGAAACTTTTTGCCGTCCAGTGCCATACCGCTGAGATTCCGTTGTACAACGCCAGTTCCATCACATCTGCATACTTGCTGACTGCTTTCATTTCCAGCATACGGCGGGCAAAAACACCAGTCCGATGGACGCACAGGTCTCTGCGTAAGCTGTATCGTTTTGCAGATCAAATGGGAAGGAAAAGGCCTCACCCAGGTGGGTTCCGCCGATACCACCGGTAATATACATTTTTCTTCTACAATATTGTTCCACAATGTTTCACAGGCATCATACATAGACTGGTCTTCCTTGATGCGGGCCAGGTCTGCCATGCCGGAATACAGGTATACGGCACGAACTGCATGACCGGGTGGCCTCTTTCTGCTCCCGCACCGGCAATGTGCCTGATTGTAAAAATATCGGAGATCGTTAATATGTTCTTTTGTCCAGTTTTACATCCGGATGATTCTCTTGTCAAAGTAATATGGACGTTTTCCACGCTCTTCTACAAAGAAACTGCTCAGATCCAGATAGCGTTTTCTCCTGTCACTTCGTGAGAGACGCACCAGTGCCATCTCTGCCGATCTCATGTCCCGGATAGCCTTTGCACTTGCCTTCTTCCGGTCCAAAATAGTTATCAATATAGTCTGCAAAACGCATGGTGGCTTTCAGCAGTTTGTCCTTGCCGGTTGCCTGATAATAGGCCACCGCACCCTCTGTCAGGTGTCCGAAGCAGTACAGTTCGTGGTGGTCACGGAGATTGAGAAAATCTTATCTTTTTCCGTTGATGATATAATAGGTGTCCAGGTATCCATCTTTCCTGCTGGGCTGCGCAGACGATATCAATGGCCTCATCTGCCAGTTTTTCCAATTCCGATCCGGTGCTGGGTCAGGGAATACGCTACTGCCTCGATCCATTTATAGAAATCGCTGTCCTGGAATACAAAGCCATAAAATTTATCTTCCAGGTGGTCCGGGTCCTCCGGCAAAGCCTCAAACCCACGGAATGTGTACTTTGGTTCTTCAAAGAACTTCCTTTTTCTTTACGCTCCTTGTTCTGCTTTTTCCTGCCACCTTGAAAATTCCGCATGCAAAAAACTTCTGGGCTGGCACCCTCGACACGGTCATTCAGCGCATCCCACTGATACGGAATGATCTCCTTTTGCGGACTAACTCCATTTCATTCTTCCAAAAATATCTGTAATGTGAACATTTCTCAGGGAAATCGGTTCATTGTAATCTTCACGATTCATATTAAAAACTCTCCTTTGGCTGGTTTTATTATGTTCCTATGATAGCATAGCCACGGAGTAAAATCCATAGAGATAAGTTCCTATCGGTGTGAAAAGGTTAGTCTCTCCGGGTTTGGGTTTCCAAAGAAGATGATCATGGTCGATACAATACTGGATTGCTTTGTGTACCGCCATGGACAGATCGTCCATTTCCCGTGCATACTCTCTAATCTTTGCTACGAGTATAGCATAATCTTCCAGTGTCTTACAAGCCTTTTTGAAATCGTTTTTTAAGTTCCAGCTTTTCATAGAATAATTTATGCTCCGTGAGCGCTTTCGCTATGACAAAGACGCAGAAGTATCGGCATGCACAAGACGCAATGCCAGATACTTGCGTCTTTGTACTCACTCCTCACAAATCATTCTATGAAAGGCTGGGACTTCTAAAAAATTACATCCTGGTTTGCGAATGCATCTGAAAGTTTCATTACTTCCCGCTCCGGACGCTGAGCCGGACCGTTATACAAAACGATGCACCGCGGCGTTGGGATTTTCACTTGTGTGTAAGATAGAATATCCTGATTGCGTTGTTTTAGAATTGCTTGATACTCTTTTTTTGTCAGATCTCTATATCCTCTGGATTGTTGTAATGGGTTCCGTTCAGCGCATTGTACAGCGCCAATAGATTTTCTTTGTTATTAAAGATTTTTTGCGAAAAGACGGTATCTTTATAAGTGCGGCGAACTGTGCCTGTTTCCGTCCGTAGATGTTTTTTACTCACCCTGTAGTTTGTCCCCCCTTTTATGCGCCTGACTGCATAAACTTGTGTCTGATTATGAGGGATAGGATGAGAAATGTCAAGGAAAAAAGAAACCCCTCTTGGTACAAAAATTATATACCAAAAGGGGAATAGTAGAATACCATTATTTTTTATTCTTAAAATAATGCTCACACGAGTTGTACAACTTCACTCCTGACTGTTCTTTTGTTCCATATATCTTTGAAACCGATAACGATATTTTCCTCCAAAAAAAAAGACAGTCTGTAATCATTTTTACCATCTGATAAATTAATACCATAGTCCCAGCCGGTGCTATCCACTTTTCGTCCCTTTTTGAGTTTTACCTCGTTTAATGCATTTGCGAAGTCACAGAAATCCGAACTGGGAACATCTACCATATCACCATTTAAACCATTTGTTACATAAATGCTCTTTTATTTCATCAGTCGATATGTTTAATATGTCTGTTTTCTTTATAAGTAGCAAAATATAGAATTGCGAATAATAGTATGACCGCTGCACCTATCATTACAATTATTCTATACTTTTCCTTTGTTTTTCAAAATCAAGTCCCCCCCTTTATTGGTTTATGCAGTCAAGGACTTTAAATGTTTGGTAAATAGTTACTGTTTAGAAGCTAATAAGGCTTCCAGTTCTTTGATTCTGGCATTTTCTTGGATATTCTTTTTAAGCTCAGTATCTTTTTCACGAGATACTTTTTCAAGCTCTGCATCCTTTTCCAAAACTTCTTTCTTCAGTGCTTTCTCACTTTGCTTCAGTTTTTTCTCGCTTATCTTCAGCCGCTCCAGCTCCTGATCCATGCTGTCTGCGTATTCTTCCCAGCTTCCTTCTAACAACGACATGGCTGCCACCTCCGCTTGATTCAGTATGAGGAAATCCCGAAGATGATCATGGTCGATACAATATTGGATCGCTTTGTGTACCGCCATTGACAGATCGTCCATTTCCCGTGCATACTCTCTGATCTTTGCTACGAGTATAGCATAATCTTCCAGTGTCTTACAAGCCTTTTTGAAATCGGGAAGTTCCATTTTTCCCATAGTTGATGTAGAGGCCAGCATGAGGATTTCTACTTTTTTATGACAAAGACGCAGACATCCCTCTACATCCTTGATTGGCGAATGCATCTGAAAGTTTCATTACTTCCCGCTCCGGACGCTGAGCCGGACCGTTATACAAAACGATGCACCGCGGCGTTGGGATTTTCACTTGTGTGTAGGATAGAATATCCTGATTGCGTTGTTTTAAATTGCTTGATACTCTTTTGTCAGATACAAAAGACTTCTCAGCGGATAGTTGAGACATACAGTACTGCTGTGTTCCACCAGACATATTTGATCGGTGCTTACCAGAAATGCAATGTCGTTTTTCATTTTCAAAAATAATGCATTGTCTAATGTAATGATCTCTATATCCTCTGGATTGTTGTAATGGGTTCCGTTCAGCGCATTATACAGCGCCAATAGATTTTCTTTGTTATTAAAGATTTTACGAAAGACGGTATCTTTATAAGTGCGGCGAACTGTGCCTGTCTCCGTCCGTAGATGTTTTTTACTCACCCTGTAGTTTGTCCCCCTTTTATGCGCCTGACTGCATAAACTTGTGTCTGATTATGAGGGATGGAGGGGGAAATGTCAAGGAGAAAAAAAAAGAAACCCCTCTTGGTACAAAAATTATATACCAAAGGGAATAGTAGAATACCATTATTTTTTATTCTTAAAACAATGCTCACACAAGTTGTACAACTTCACTCCTGACTGTTCTTTTTGTTTCGTACTTCTTTGCACCGATTACAATAAATCGTTGCGAAACAAAGGATAAATCATATTCATTTTTACCATCTGATAAATTAATACCATAGTCCCAGCCGCTGCTTTCCATTTTCTGGCCTCTTTTGAGTTTTTACCTCATTTAGCGCTTTTCGCAAAGTCAGGAAAAATCGAACTAGGAACATCTACCATGTCACCATTTGAGCCATTTGTTACATAAATATTCTTTATTTCATCGGCCGATACATTTAATATGTCTGTTTCTTTATAGGAAATAGAATATAAAACTACAAGCAAAAAAGTATGACTGCCACACTTATTATTACAATTGTTCTACCTCCTTTTTTGGCTTTCATATTTTTTCCGCTCCTGTTCTTACCACATATTTATTGATACATAATTCCAATATCCCTTACATCCACCCCCAAACATATCGTCCAGGTCTTTTTTATCCCAGCCATCTGCAATCCGAATATATATTTGATCCTTATTCCTAAAAAAACTTTTATAAGTATATTTTTCATACCCCATCTTTATGTTCGAATCCTTTGTGCCTACTGTCTTGGAAGTTTTCATATAATTGGATAATTTAGAAAACGTATTTTGCCAACTTTTCGAATACAATTTTCTTATATTTTTTTATAATTTCTCTTTAAGAGATAGTAGTAAACACAAAAGGATCTCCCCACACAACCGGCAACATACCGGATTTATGGTAAGAGACCCTTAATTGATATTTTTATTCTTTATGCCAGACTGCTGCCTGTCAGCAGTTCGTATCCCTGCAGGTATTTGGCAATGGTCTTATCTGCGATGTCCTGTGGCAATGTCCAGTCATTTCCCGGATTTGCTTTCAGCCAGTCTCTTGCAAACTGTTTGTCAAAGGATGGCTGGCCATGTCCCTGCTTCGTAGCCATCTGCCGGCCAGAAACGGGAACTGTCTGGTGTCAGCATTTCATCACCGATAACGATGTTTCCATTCTCATCCAGACCAAACTCAAATTTTGTATCGGCAATGATAATACCTTTTTTCAATGCATAATCTGCACATTTTTTGTACAAGGCAATGGTGTAGTCGCGAAGTTTTTCAGCGTACCCTGTCCCTTGCCAGGGAAATATTTTTCCAGGTGCGCAACGCTCTGCTCATAGGAAATATTCTCATCGTGATCACCGATCTCAGCTTTGGTAGACGGTGTGTAAATAGGCTCCGGCAGCTTATCGGATTCCTTCAGTCCCTCCGGAAGCTTGATTCCACATACGGTACCATCTTTTTTTTGTAACTCTCCCATCCGCTTCCTGTAATATATCCACGAACGATGCACTCGATTGGCAGCATCTCCAGCTTCCGGCACATCATGCTGTTTTTGCCATCGAATTTTGGCTGCTGGAAAAACTCCGGCATATCCTTAGTATCTACAGAAATCATGTGGTTAGGAAGAATATCCTGTGTCATATCGAACCAGAACTTGGACATCTGAGTCAGGACGGTTCCCTTTTTCGTTACCTCATTATGTAAGATCACATCAAAACAGCTGATACGGTCTGTGGCAACCATAATCAGGCTTTCGCCGTTGTCATAAATCTCACGAACTTTTCCTTCTTTGATCGGTTTTAATTCCTGCATGTCGCCCTCCTTATATAATCCTGTATTTTTTTACATTAACACTCTATCACTTTTTGTTTCATTCTGCAACTGTTTTACACTTCTGTGAAAACCTCTGCTTCCTGCTTCAGTTCAATGGCAATATTCTGGTTATTATCCATCTGCTCATTGATGCTGTGCATATCGGATACCAGTGCCTGGGTTTCTGTTGCCGTGGAAGAAATTCCTGTTACACTATCCTCAATGGCTTTGGCAATCATTTCTACCGAATCGGAGATGGATGTCATGCTGGCTTCCAGATCCTCGGTCTTACTCTTAAACTCATGCATGGTATTTTCTACATGGTCTGCCTTTTTCGTGGTAACTTACACCAGACTCTACAAACTTCTCAAATTCCGGCATGATCTGTTCCTGCATATAAGCCAGAAGTCCATTGGCCTGATCTGCCAGATTCTGTACTGCTGTTGTTACCACCGTATTGACTTTCTGAATATCTCCGGCTGTCTGGCTGCTCTGATCAGCAAGCCGGCTGATCTCCTGTGCCACTACAGAGAATCCCCTACCTGCCGCCCCGGCTCTGGCTGCCTCAATAGAAGCGTTCAACGCCAAAAGGTTGGTCTGGCTGGCAATCTCCAGAATATCACCGGTAAGATGGTTGATCTGTGCCACGCTCTTGCTTTCTTCAATGGCACTCTGCGCAAAACAACCAGCATATCCTGTACTTTCTGGTCAATAGTATTCATACTCTGTCTCGCTGCCTGCTCCATGGCAATGGCATGATTTTTCATTTCCATGGAATAATCATTCATTTCATCGGCACGGCGGGCGATATCCCCTACATCTTCTGATACGCCCTGGGTGCTCTCCTGAATTACATTGGCATTGCCAGACATTTCTTCCATGGTGGCATTCAGTTCTTCCGTCAAGGCGGACATACCGGATACACTGTTGGTAGAATCCTTAACACTGCCAAGAACCTGCGTAACCACCTGATCCATACGAAGTGTGTTGTCCTTCAAAAATACGGAAAATGGTCTGCAGTTTGCCAAGGAACACATTGATTCCACTTGCCCAAATCTCCGATTTCATCGTTATTGGTAATGGTGATCCTCTGGGTCAGGTCACCCTGTCTCTGATCGATCTGACCGATCATACGGTCTAATTCTTTTTTGCTCCGGTTAATCGGTGCTACCACACGGCGCATAACGATCCAAAAGCGCCAGGATCACAGACAAAATACTGATCACCGCCGACACGATACTGGTGATCAATGCCTGTCTGTATGTACTTTCCAGACTGGTACGAGCCTGAGCACACTGCTCGGATACAGTTCTTGTGACAATCAGAGTATTCTGCAGAATATTTTTTGAACTGCTCAAAACATCTCCGTTTGCCAGTGTAAAAGCAGAACTTTTGATCCGCCGGCACTGATGGCGATCATCTTGGCAATACTGTCTTCCATATCCAGCGTGTTACGCTTCAATTTACCGTATCCCACTTTATTGGCATCGGTCAGATATGGCTCAAATTCTTCGAACTCTTTGTCCAGATTTGCCTCTTCCTCCCGGATGCTGTCCAATACCTCGATCATGGAATTATAATCTGGGAAATAATATGTGTCAGCGCAAGACGCTGAATTTCCTTCACAGAAGTCTCAATTCCATTTAACTTTTCCAGACTTACCATGTACCGTTCTGGAGATCACAGTGGCCTCTTTATTTACATTGCGTACACTGATCAGTCCCATGATCGTAGAAATAATCGCTACTGCTCCCAGCAAAGTTACAGGAAAAAGCGCGCCACTTTCACCGAAATACGGCGCTTCTTAAATGGATTCTTGAATGTAAAAAGGAAGGGAAATTCTACCTTTTTTTCATTCTCTGCTTCTTTGGTCTTTTTATCTTTTTAACTGATTTATCTTTTTTTACCTTAGTGGTGCCTTTACTTTTCCTTTTTTACTTTCGGCACTTTTAGGTGCTTTTTCTTTCTTTTTCTTTTTGGCAGCTTAGGAACTTTTATTTTCTTCTCTTTCATTTCTCTGGCTCCTCTTACTTGGCACTTGTAGTAATTCCCTTTACAAGGTCGTCTAACAAATTCTGATAATCTTTTTCTCCCCTGCCATCTTAGTCCCAAAGGAAGCACATGCCTCCTCGTATCCGGTCCCAACCCGTCTGAGACTGCCCATACTCTTTTGCTGGCTGACTGCCTCAATCACCGGGTCCTTCTTTGCCTCTTCGCTGTTCATAACATTTGTATTGACCGGCAGCTGGTTAAGTTCTTGATACCGGGTTTTCTGCGCCTCTTCCCCTGCCAGGTACTCTGCCAGTTTCAGGGCCCATTCTTTATTTTTCGCTGTAATAATTGGCTGCTACAGCCCGGTAACCAAGGAAGGACGACATAGCCATCTTTTTGCCACCGCATGGTAGGTCGGAAGTTTCGCTGCTGCAAAATCGTCTCCCCACTCTTTCTTAACAGCCTCTGCCGTTTCTACAGATGCAATTCCGCCGCAATCTTTCCACTTTTGGCGGCCGCCACCATATCTGCCTCTTTCATATTGGCAAATCGCTTTATTACCGGCAATGCTTCCCATGGCACCTGCCACTGTCACACCTTTTATTTCGTGATCGGTGCTGTTCCAGTTACATGCATTGGTAGTTCCATCATCATTTAACGACAGGTTCAAAGCCGGTCTTTCCAAAAAACTGTAAACGCTCTGTCCCTGAGACCAGTCCATCGCCAGTTTTTACCCTTAGCGCTGCCGCCTTCAGGGTACCCTCCAGCGTCTTAACCTGTCCGTCGCCGATCTGCTTTTTTTGTAAAATAATACATAACTCTTTTTCCTGTCCGGAAGGGTATGCATATAATTTCCCTTTATTTGTAAAGGCTTTCACGGCATCACTGTCGGCTGACGCCTGAACTTTAGCTGACTCCTGAATCTGTGTCAGGGGCCCCACCTGCTGCCAATACCATCAGATCACTGTCCTGAATAGTAAAACATCTGCCGCTGCCATTACATCCTTGATCACATTGGTCCGCAGTGAATCCTGTTCTTTTGGCTCGACGGAAATATTCAGTTTTACCGTTCCACTGTTATCTTTCTGAAACGATCTGCCAGCTGGGTGGTAAGATCGTATTCCTCCTTATCCGCCCATACCCGAAGCTTTACTACCTTTAGCGGCAGATGTCTGGCTGGCTCCCCTTCTTCTGTCGGGTCTGCATTCGCTCCACACCCGGTCAGTGCCATTACCAACGCAGCACATAACCAAACGCTCATCCATCTTTTAGCCTTCATAACGGTTCCTCCTCATACAATCTGTATTGTCCCCTCGCTTTCGCTCGGCGGCAGGTCGTCGGAACCGATTTTTATTATGCGCTTCGCACATAACGGTTCCTCCTCATACAATCACTTATGACAGATTATATCATAAGGAACAAAAAAAGGAAACCACAAATCCATAAATAGACTTGCAGTTTCCCATCTTTTAGAACAGATTTTGAAAAAATCTATGATCTTCCAAAAAACCCATCTTATCCATAATGCCATTGGCATCATCAAAATCTTTCAGTTTATTGTAAATGTCTTTTTGCCTGATTTTTCAAACTGTCAGTATCCAGATCCAGACCGCTGATCTTTTTCATCAACGCCGTCATACTCTGTTTCTGGGAATCTGTCAGGGGTAATTCCTACCTCCTGAGCCGTTTCATCTACAGCTTTCAGTATATCTTCCTCAGAACTAAGGTCTCCGGACACTACTTTTCTTTCAAAGATGCCACAAACTCTGCCGCTTTGTCTGCTCCCCACATCTTTGGCCAGGTTGCTTGTCTCAACCAGTTCGTTGTTGGCCGCATCAGCGCTGTCGCTGTCAACGGCTTCTCCTGTCATGGTCTCGTACGCCTTCATGGCTCCTACCAGACTGCTGTTCCTGAAATCTTAAAGGGTGCTGCCACTGTTACTGTAGCATCATTGATTCCTGCGGTCACTAATGCGTTGGTGTACATTTCCTCTGTTACAAAAGAGATATTATGAGTGGTCACTGTCACACCGCTTCCGGCATCGGCTTCTTCGATTTTTACGGAAGATAATGCTTTCGTACCGATCACACTTTTATCCAGATAAGAATCCAGATTTTGTGTTCGTCCTGGTTGGTCACAGTGATCGTCTCATAGTCTGCCAATTCTTCCTTCGTGACGGCCTAACAATTCCATCACTTTATTTTTCTGGCTGCTTGTCAGGTCTGCTCCAAATGCAATGTATGGTTTTACTTCTACGGAATCGGCTCTGGCTGTTATAGTGCCGGTACCAATCATCCCCAGACACAGGCCAGCACCGACATCAGGGCTGCTAATTTTTCAAATCATCACCTCTGCCTTTCTATTATCTATTAGATGGCGCGGATTCTTTCAATGCTTTCTTTATTCTCTGCAGAACCAAAAAGCTGTCAGGCGGAAATATCCCTTCACCGCTTGGTCCAAATCCTGAACCAGGTGTTCCTACTACATTTGCTTTTTCCAAAAGCATATCAAAGAAATCCCATGATTTCATGCCATCCGGTGTCTGAACCAGATATATGGGGCATTTACTCCGCCAAATACAGTATAACCCATATCTGTCAAACCTTTGCGGATGGTCTTTGCATTGTTCATGTAGTATGCAATCTGCTCTTTGTCTGGGCTTTTCCCGCCTCACTGTAAACAGCCTCACCGGCGCGCTGGATAATGTACGGTGCACCGTTAAACTTTTGTTCCGTGACGGCGTGCCCACAGACTGTTGAGGGAAGTCCGCCGCTCTTAACAATCTTTTGGCACGATGGTAAATCCAAGACGGGTTCCGGTAAATCCGGCATTTTTGAAAACTGCGCATCTCGATGGCACATGTTTTTGCTCCATCACACTCATAAATGCTGTGAGGCACATCGCGTCTCGGAAATATATGCTTCATAGGCAGCGTCATAAATGATAACGGCTTTCTTCTCGTTTGCATAATCAACCCACTTCTGAAGCTGCTCTTTGGTCAGCGTTGTACCCGTTGGGTTGTTTGGACAGCAGATGATAAATAATATCCGGTGTCTTCTCCGGGATCTCCGGTACAAAGTTATTCTCTGCGGTACAAGGCATGTAGATCACCTTAGACCAGCACTCCTTGTCTAATTTCAGGTACTCACCTGTTTTGCCGGCCATGGCATTACTGTATCTACATAAACCGGATAAACAGGGTCTGTAACGGCAATTACATTATCCTGAGAAAATATATCAACAATGTTTCCGGAATCACTTTTTGCTCCATCGCTGACAAACACTTCATCCAGTGCGATGTCTCACGCCACGGCTCTTTGTAATCGTTGTCAATTGGCTCTGCGCAAAAACTCATATCCAAGATCCGGTGCATAGCCGTGGAATGTCTCCGCTTTGCTCATCTCATCCACCGCACTGTGCAACGCATCGATACTGCCGGTGCCAGTGGCTGAGTCACATCACCGATACCCAGACTGATCACTTCTTTGTCCGGATTTGCTTCCTTATATGCGGCTACTTTCTTTCTCGATCGTTGAAAAAAGATAGCTGCCTGGTAACTTTAAATAATTGTCATTAATCTTAAACATTCTAAAAACCTCCTGTGTGAAATCTGATCCGACTTACATTCTACATGAAAATCAATTTCAATGCAAGGGATACAGTTTATCAGTTTCCGTAATGCGGCAGAAAAGTCTGCGTTCCGTGGGTCTCCGTTTCACTTCGGTCCGCGCAGAGCAGAGGTTCGCTGAACCTCTTGCGCCGCTTCCGCTGGTTAAGTGCGTACGGAATGAGCGAAAGCGCCCACAAGATGTAAATTTCCCCAATAATTCTTTTCAAGAAACCATAACAAAAAAATCCGCAGTTCTCCCTCCCTGCTTCTCTGCAGGTCGATCACTACAGTTTTTTCCCCCGTTTCAGTCCTGTCTTACAGGTTTACTGCTCCGGTGGAACCATTCTTAAGGCCTTCATTTGATTACATAATATGCCTTGCCATCTTCCGGCGATATAAAGTTTTTTTGCTCTCTTGATCGCAGATGCTTTCTTGCCCTCTGCTTCCCAGGCAGCTACGACTTTTACTCATAATCGCCTCTTCTGAGAACTCTTTTTTGCCGCCAAACTGTACAAAAACATCCGCTTTTTCACTTCTGTTCCTTTTTTTGGCTGCCGGTTTTCTGGTAGTCTTTGCAACAGTTGTCTTCTTTGCTGCCTTTGTCTTTTGTCTCAACAGCCTTTGCGGCTGGTTTTGCTTTCTGTCTTTACCGGAGTTGTCTTGGTCGCTGTTTTTCTTTACTTCTGCTTCTGCAGTTTTTACAGTCGTCTTCGTGTTGGTTGTAGCCATTACAAATCCTCCCTCAAATCTCTTTTGTCTTTTTTCCTTTTCGATTATACATCTTTTTTATATTTTATTTTACAATCACAATTTTACCAAAAAATCATTTTCTCTCAAAAAACTCTGGCACTTTTTACAAATTCTCTTTACATTTACTCATAAATCTCGTAAAATAAGGATAGACTAGTTATTAAAGAAAGGATGGTTTTTGGTTCATGAAAAAAAACTACTTAAAGTGATTCTTGGCCTGGCTACCGCTGCAGCTGCCGTAGCTGGTGTTGTTTACTTCTTAAAAAGTTGTTATGAAAGATTATCTGGATGATTACGATGAAGATGATTTTGACAACGATCTGTATGATGAAGAGGATGACCGTGACTATGTGACATTAAATTCCGATGAAGATTCTGCTGACGAAAGAGGAAGAAGCAGTAGAAGATGCGGATGAAGACGAAATGGATTTAGATTAATTGTGTTACCTCATTCGTTTCGTATCATATATTACTCTTTTTCATTGTAAAAAAAGGTTCAGCAGATTGCGTCTGCTGAACCTTTTTCTTTTTTTTATCGGGACAATCTTCTAGTCATGCTGTAAAGATGCTCATCAATGTCTTTTGTCATGTTCAACGCTTCATCAATGTCATAATCACAGAATTTACCATTCTTGTAAGCTACCACGCGGTTAGTCTTGCCCTCGATCAGAATATCTACTGCCAGGGCTCCCATTGCGGATGCGTACACGGTCGCGGCAGCTTGGGTTACCGCCACGCTGAATATGTCCGATGACCGTAGCGCGAGTCTCAATGCCGGTGCGTTCCTCGATCATTTTTGCCAGTTCATGGGAATGACCGATTCCCTCTGCATTTACGATAATGTGATGTTTCTTACCTTTGCGGCGCTTGGACATGATCTTCTCAATGATCTCTTCCTCGTCATTATCATAACGCTCCGGGATCATAACATACTCTGATCCGTTAGAAATACCACACCACAAAGCAATGTGTCCGGCAGTCCGTCCCATTACCTCAATGATACTGCAACGCTCATGGGAAGCCGATGTATCACGAACTTTGTCAATGGCCTCCATGGCTGTATTGCAGGCTGTATCAAATCCGATGGTATATTCTGTACAGGCAATATCCAGATCGATGGTTCCCGGGATACCTACTGTATTGATGCCATTTTCAGACAACTTCTGGGCTCCACGGAAAAAGAACCGTCTCCTCCGATTACTACCACACCATCAATTCCGTGTTTACGGCAGATATCTGCTGCCTTTCTTCTGTCCTTCCGGTGTACGCATTTCCTCACAGCGGGATGTGAAAAAGGATCGTACCACCTCTCTTTGTACAATATCAGTAACGCTCATGGTATGCATATCAATAATATCTTCTTCCAAAAGTCCTGCGTAACCACGGCGGTTCCTTTTACTTTCAGTCCACTGGACAGTGCCGCACGCACGACAGCACGGATGGCTGCATTCATTCCGGTGCATCCCCACCGCTTGTCATTACTCCGATTGTCTTAATCTCTTTCGCCATTGTAAAAACCTCCAAATATGTTCTTTTTTTTTACCATTTCTCTACATTTTATTTTACTATACACCTATTTTTTCAATACTCTTTTCCACCACTTTTACATTGTCTGCTCCCAGTCTATCCCTTAGGATCTCCAAGAAGTTCTCCCTCTGCCCGGGTAGCATAACTTCTTGGCAGGAGTTTGTGGGCTCTTTCTTTGTGCAGGTAAATATGCACCATATCCCCTGCCATCGTAACGGCGGACGGCATCCAGTACAAACCGTTCCTCTCTCGTAGTCAGCTCTGGTTTCAAACTGGATCCACAGATCTTTTGTCCAGTTCATCAAACGGCAGGATTTCCGAACAGATCAGTTTGGCCGGTTTGTCTTCTTCTACCGTGACTCTGCCTTTAATAAGCACACCTTTCTTTCTGTCCTCTTCGATGACGGACCGGTTCTTGTCATAATCTCTTGGGAAAACAATCACTTCCACTGTTCCATACAGATCCTCCAGCGTAATAAACGCCATGAGACTGTTGGTCCGGGTAGTCTTTACTGTTTTGGCGGTGATCATTCCTCCTATGACAGCCGGTGCCTGGTCTCTTACTTTTGGCGCCATTTCCCCCGTCTGCCGTAACAAAATCCGTAGTGCGGTTAGTAATGTTTCGCTCCAAAAAGTCCCACATACTGTTCCAGCGGATGACCACTGATGTAGACACCCAGCACTTCTTTTTTTCAAAAGCAAGGATCTCTTCCTTGTCATATTCGCCCACTTCCGGCATTACAATATCCAGTTCTTTCTGTTGTTCCGGCTCTGCAAAATCAAATAATGACATCTGACCGGTCATAGTTGTTTTCTTCTGACGACTGACATCGTCAATCACATCCGCATACACAAAGCATTTTTCTGTTTTCTTGTTCCCGGCAGGCAGTCCAGTGCCCCTGCCTTTATAAAACTTTCCACCGTCCGCTTGTTGACAGAACGGCCGCTTAACCTTGTGCAGAAATCTTTCAGGTTGACATAAGGTCCTCCTGCCTTTCTCTCTCTACAATCTCGTCGATCACCGGTCTGCCTACTCCTTTGATAGCCGCCAGGCCGTATCGGATATTACCTTCATATGGTGTAAAAACGATAGTCTCCCTCGTTAATATCCGGTGAAAGGATCTCGATTCCCATCTGCCGGCATGTCATAATATATTCCGTGATCTTGCCTGTGTGCTCCATAAAAGAAGTCATCAGCGCCGCCATGAATTCAACCGGATAGTGGCATTTCAGGTAAGCCGTCTGATAGGGACACCACCGCATAGCTGCCGCATGGGATTTATTAAAAAGCGTATTTGGCAAAATCGGTCATGTCGTCGTAAATTTTCTTTTTGCTACCTCTTCCGATATACCACGCTTGATACATCCGTCAATGCCGCGTTCTTCGTTGCCATAGATAAAATTTTTTTTCTTTGGCCATTTTTTCAATTTTTTTCTTGGACATGGTACGGCGGATGTCATCACTCTGGGCATTGTTATAGCCAGCCAGTTCCCGGACAATCTGCATTACTTGCTCCTGGTATACGATACAGCCATAAGTAGGAGAAAGGATCGGCTCAGTTCCGGGCAGTCATACCGGATGCTGTCCTGATTGTTTTTTTTCCCCTTAATGTAATGGGGATAAAGTCCATCGGCCCCGGCGGTACAGGGAAATTCCGGCTATAATCTCTTCCAAATTTCTCGGTTTTAACTCCTTCATGAAGTTTCTCATGCCGGCACTTTCCAGCTGGAAAACACCTTCTGTCTGTCCTTTTCCGATCATATCAAATACTTCCGATCGTCATAATCAATATCGTGGACATCAAAGCGGCCGCCAATAGCGTTCTGGATCACCGTCAGAGTACGGAGTCCCAGAAAATCCATTTTCAAAGTCCCAATTCTTCCAATGTCACCATAGTGTACTGGGTGGTGATATTGCCGTCTGCTGCCCTTGACAGTGGCACAAAATCATCCACCGGCTGCGGGGCGATCACGATTCCCGCCGCATGAATGGAGGTATGTCTCGGCAGCCCTTCCAGACGCATAGACATATCGATCAATTTTTTTTGCCTGATCGTCGGATTCGTAAAAAGACGCTTCAGTTCCGGATTCATGGTCAATGCTTTGGCAATGGTGATCCCCAGTTCCATCGGGATCGCCTTGGCCACCGAATCCACATAGGCATACGGGTAGTCTAGCACTCTTCCCACATCTCTTATGACCATCCGGGCTGACATGGTACCGAATGTAACGATCTGTACCACATGATCTGCGCCGTATTTTTCGTTACATAGTCAATGACTTCCGGCCGTCTCTCATAGCAGAAGTCCACATCAATATCCGGCATCGTTACGACCCGGGCTTAAGAAACGCTCAAAGATCAGATTGTAGCGGATCGGATCAATGAGATCTGTTATATTCAGAGAATAGGCCACCAGACTTCCGGCCGCCGAACCTCTTCCCGGTCCTACCGGGATCCCGTGATCTTTGGCATACTTTATAAAATCCCACACAATGAGAAAATAAAGTCCACGAATCCCATGGTGACAATGGTATCCAGTTCGTAATCCAGTCGTTTCTGGTACTTGCCAGCCTCTTCTCCATACCGGTGCACCGGTCCCTCCTGGCACAGATGTCTCCAGATAGCCTTCTGAAGTAAACCCTTCCGGCACCTCAAAAATGAGGCAGTTTATAATGGTTAAATTCAATCTCTACATGACACCGCTCAGCGTCTTATGGGTATTTTCGATGGCCTGTCTGGCGTAGGGGAACAGTTCCGCCATCTCTTCTGCCGATTTAAGGTAATACTGTCCTCCCTCATAGCGCATACGATCCTCATCTGCCACCTTTTGCCGGTCTGGATGCACAGCAAGATATCATGCGCCTCGGCATCTGTGTCGTAAATATAATGCACATCGTTCGTAGCCACCAGATCGATGGACAAGTTCTTTACTCATGCGCAGAAGTCCGGTATTCACCGTCTGCTGCTCCGGAATCCCGTGGTCCTGTAACTCCAGGAAAAATTTCCCTTGCCAAAAATATCCTGCAAAATCAGTGCTTCTTTCTTTTTTGCCTCTTCATACAGTCCCCGGCGGAGAAAATACGGAACCACCGCCAGACAGGCGTGAGTCTGCTCTCTTTGCTGTAGTGCACGAGCACCTCATAATCTCTTGGTTTATAATAAAGCCTCTGTAAAGCAGCATAACGGCACAGAGATGGTGATAGCGGCTTTTCATCTTCACTTGCTGCCTCACGGTCACGAACCACGGATCCCCGGTGCCACATGCACACCTATACAATACGTAAC
>VOFK01003228.1_pt1 | contig 30051 bp, 34 predicted proteins | sample 5384121 | NCBI WGS metagenome assembly VOFK01 (sample SAMN12384730, study PRJNA508395) | human gut metagenome | isolation source: healthy gut J | host: Homo sapiens | reverse complement strand
AATGAAAACCTGAAAGCCCGTTTCGGGCAAAAAAATTTACAAGCTTACGCTGGACGGCGGCATGACATGCCCCAACCGCGACGGCACTTTAGGCACGCGCGGGTGCATTTTCTGTTCGGGCGGCTCCGGCGCATTTGCGGCGCGCGGAAAAACGGTAGCCGAGCAGATAGAGGCGGCAAAGGCGCGCGTTTCGGGCAAAATCAAAAGCGGAAAATACATCGCCTACTTCCAAAGCTATACAAACACCTACGCCGATGTCGGGTATCTGAGAAAAATCTTTACTCAGGCGGCAGAGCACCCCGACATTGCGGCGCTGTCCGTTGCCACGCGCCCGGACTGTCTGGAGGAGGAAAAGACAGAGCTTTTGGCAGAGCTGTCAAAAGTAAAACCCGTGACGGTGGAGCTGGGGCTCCAGACGGTGCACGAGCAAACGGCGCGGTATATCCGCCGCGGCTATCCCCTGCCCGTTTTTGACGACGCGGTTAAAAGACTGCGCCGCGCAGGTCTTGAAACGGTGGCGCATGTCATACTTTTCCTGCCCGGCGAAAGTGAACAGATGATGCTAAAGACGGTAAGACACGCGGCGGACTGCGGGATAGACGGCATCAAGCTCCAGCTGCTGCATGTGCTCTCCGGCACAGACCTTGAAAAAGATTACGCCGCGGGTAAATTCAGCCTGCCGAGCATGGAGCAGTACATACAAACTCTGAAAAAATGTATACGCATACTGCCCCCGAATGTCGTAATTCACAGACTGACGGGCGACGGAGCAAAGCGCGAGCTTGTCGCGCCTCTCTGGTCGGCTGACAAAAAGCGGGTGCTCAACGCAATAAACGCCGAATTTAAACGCGACAACGTAATCCAGGGCAGTGATTATATACAAAATTCTCATGACTTTTTTGTATAAATATACAAAATCTGTCTTTTTACGAAAAAATGCAACTTTTACCTGCCTTCTTAACATATATAGATAAGATTATTTATAAAAGCCGGGGGGGGTAATTGCTTTGACAAAAAAATTAACCGTTTTGGGAATAAGTACGCTGATAACAGTTATCATTGTCGTTGCCGCGGCATTCCTTTTGGGCTACGGCAGTGAGGGCGGCGGCACGGACGTGACAGCCTCGGGGACAAGCGGCTGCTACGCGGCTATATCGGAGGACGAGCTGCTGCGTAAATCTCGCTGAGTGCCGTAGGTACTGTAAACGACGTATATGATGACATGCACGGCAGCGCTTACTCAGATTTTAAAATCGAGCGGGCTGTCAAGGGCGGCGGCGCGGCGTCCGTCACCGTGCGCACATCGGTGCCCTATAAAAACGGCGACACAATGACCGCGTCATCAACCGACTTTTCGCTTGTAAAAAATGAACGGTATCTTTTGTTTTTAAGAGAGGACGGAGAAAATTACAGTATTATAAACGCGTACCGTTACCGAATTATCCCGCTGGACGACGGCACAGACTCGGTGCGTGTGGACGGCAGGGTGTGGACGCTTGACGAATACTGCGACAGGCTGACCGAAATGCTGGGCGAATAAATCCGATACCGTAAGGGGAAGACACAGGCTGTCTTCCCTTAAAATTTTAATTTATTTCATTGAAATGCGGCATTTATTATGATATCATAAATCTAAAGTAAAATATCGGAAAGCGAGACTTATAAATGGATTACAGCATTTCATCAATGTTAAAAAACGACGGTTTTGAATGTGCATGCGGCAAAAGACATTTTGCACAGGTTTCAGACGTTATAATAGAAAGCGGCGCCGTAAAACAGCTGCCCGGACTCATAAAAAAGCACGGGGGCTCAAAGGCGTTTGTACTGGCAGACGAAAACACGCTAAAAGCGGGTAAGGCGGCATTTGACAAGCTGAAATACGCAGGCATTGCCCATACTCTCTTTACCTTCGGCGCCGAGCCGCTGGAGCCCGACGAACGGGCTGTGGGCTCCGCCGTTATGCACTACGATTATTCATGCGATATTATTGTCGGCATCGGGTCGGGAGTTATTAACGATATCGGCAAAATTCTTGCCGCAATGACAGGGAATAAATACATAATCGTCGCAACCGCGCCGTCTATGGACGGATACGCCTCAGCCACCTCATCAATGGCGCGTGACGGGCTCAAGGTCTCGCTTGCTTCCAAATGTCCCGACGCCGTGCTTGCCGACCTTGATATTCTGTGCCGCGCACCTATGCGTATGCTTCAGGCGGGCGTCGGGGATATGATTGCAAAATACATCAGTATCTGCGAATGGCGCATAGCTCAGATAATCGTAGGCGAATATTACTGTGAAACTGTGGCGACAATCGTAAGGAAGGCTCTTGAAAAGTGCGTAAAAAGCGCGCCGGGGCTTGTAAACCGCGACCCGGACGCCGTAAGGGCGGTAATGGAGGGAATGGTAATTTCGGGTATCGCCGCAAATTACGCCGGCGTTTCCCGTCCCGCGTCGGGCGTCGAGCACTATTTTTCACACGTCTGGGACATGCGCGGCTTGGAATTCGGCACACCCGTCGACCTGCACGGAATACAGTGCGGCGCCGCGGTGCTGCTGTCGCTCAAGGCTTACGAATATGTACGAAGGCTAACACCCGACCGCGAAAAGGCGCTGAGCTGCGTGCGCGGCTTTTCATTTGACAGCTACTGCGGCTTTCTGCGTGAGAACATGGGCGCCGGCGCGCAGGCGATGATAGACGGCGAGTATAAAGAGCATAAATACGACGCTTCAAAGCACCGAAAACGCCTTGACATTATTATAAACAGCTGGGATAAAATCTGCGCCGTAATTGATGAGGAGCTGCCGCCGTACAAACAGGTTTTAGACCTTTTAAGGTCAATAGGCGCACCGACATCTCCAACCGAATTTAACATAACAAAAGAGGAAATCAAAAATGCCTTTATTATCACAAAGGACATTCGCGACAAGTACGTTGTGACAAGGCTGCTCTGGGATTTGGGCGAGCTGGAAAACGCACAGAAAACAATCATATAAGGGAGTTTTTCCGATGAAAAAATACATTGCTGCGCTTGACGAGGGCACGACCAGCGCCCGCACGGTTATTTTCGATAAAAGCGGAAACGCCGTGTCAAGCGCACAGCATGAATTCAAGCAAATATACCCTCAGCCGGGATATGTGGAGCAGGACGCAAACGAGATTTTTGCCTGTCAGTACTCCACCCTCACCGAAGCGATTTTTATGGGCGGAATAGATCCCGATGAGATTGCCGCCGTCGGCATCACCAATCAGCGCGAAACCACCGTTGTCTGGGAAAAAGCGACGGGAAAGCCGGTATGCAACGCCATTGTGTGGCAGTGCCGCCGCACGGCGGACATCTGCGACAGGCTCATAGAGGACGGCTTATCCGATTATATCCGAAAGACGACAGGGCTTATCCCCGACGCCTATTTTTCGGCGACAAAGATAAAATGGATACTTGACAATGTCGGGGGCGCCCGAAAAAAAGCCGAAAACGGCGAGCTGCTGTTCGGTACGATAGACACCTGGCTTTTGTGGAAGCTGACCGAAGGGCGGGTACACGTCACCGACTACACAAATGCCTCGCGCACCATGCTGTATGATATAAATAATCTCTGCTGGGATAAAAAGCTCATCGGCATTTTGGATATTCCCGAATGTATGCTGCCGCGCGTCTGTCCGTCGTCGCAGGTTTACGGTCAGATTGATTTGCTCGGCAGCAAAATACCCGTCTGCGGCATTGCGGGCGACCAGCAGGCGGCGCTTTTCGGACAGTGCGCATTTGAAGACGGGGATATAAAAAACACCTACGGCACCGGCTGCTTTCTGCTGGCAAACACGGGCAAAAAGCGCGCAGACAGCAAAAGCGGTCTGCTCACAACCATTGCGGCAAGCCTTGAAAACGAGCCTGTAAGCTACGCGCTGGAGGGGAGCGTTTTTGTCGGCGGCGCCGTTATACAGTGGCTGCGCGACGAGCTGAAGCTCATACACGAGGCGTCGGACAGTGAATACTTTGCCTCAAAGGTTTCGGATTCGGGCGGGGTGTACGTTGTGCCCGCATTTTCGGGGCTGGGCGCGCCGCACTGGGATATGTATGCACGCGGAACGATTGCGGGACTTACCCGCGGCAGCGGAAAAAACCATATTATACGCGCGGCGCTCGAATCGATAGCGTATCAGACAAACGACGTTATACGTGCAATGGAAAAGGATATCGGGCGCAGGCTGAAGGTACTGCGCGCGGACGGCGGCGCGTCAGCCAATAATCTGCTCATGCAGTTTCAGGCGGATATATCCGACCTTTCTGTATTCAGACCCTCGTCCGCCGAGGCGACAGCGCGCGGCGCCGCGTTTCTTGCAGGGCTGGGATGCGGCTTTTACGAAAGCCGCGCGCAGCTTTCGGGGCTTTGCAGTGCAGGCACGGAATTCACGCCGAAAATGGACGCGGATACGCGCAAAAGGCTGACATGCGGCTGGAACAGGGCAGTCGGCAGAAGTCTTAACTGGGAGGAAAAGCAATGAGCGTAAACGTATACGAAAAAACCGCCGCGTCATCGGACGGCATACACACGCTTTACGGCAAGATTTACGTTCCCGAAAGCAGTGATGAAATACGCGGCATTGTACAGGTTGTACACGGTAAAAGCGAGCATATTGACAGATACGAGCGGTTCATGACAGCGCTTGCGGAAAACGGCTACGCCGCATTCGGGCACAACCATATCGGGCACAAAAAAAGCTCGCCGGACAGCGAGCTGGGGTTTTTCGGCTATGACAACGGTTTTCGCCACCTGATTAACGACGTAAATGTGTTCGGCGACGCCGTGGCAGAGGATTTTCCCGGCAAAAAGCGGTATCTTTTCGGGCACAGCATGGGCTCGTTTGTTGTGCGCCTTGCGGTGCTGAAAAGCGCGGATAAACTATCGGGGCTTATTATCTGCGGAACGGGCGGACCGCAGAGCGCGGCGCGCGCGGGGCTTTTGATGTGCAATCTTGTGACGCTTTTAAAGGGCGGACGGCACGTTTCCCCCTTTATTGACAGGCTGGTGTTTTCCAAATACAACGAAAGGTTTGAGCAGGACAGCCCCGATAACTGGCTGACAACAGACCGCGATGAGGTCAAAAAATTCAGTGACGACCGTTACAGCGGCTTTCCCTTTACCGTCTGCGCAATGCACGACCTTATAAAGCTGAACTTTGTCAGCAACAAGCCGATTTGGGCACAGGCGGTCAGCAAAAGCCTGCCCATGCTTCTTATCGCGGGCAGCGACGACCCCGTGGGCGATTACGGGCACGGGGTAGAGACAGTTTATAACCGTCTTAAAAAGGCGGGCTGCAATGTGAAAATGAAGCTTTATCCGGGCGCGCGCCACGAAATCCTGAATGAATTTTGCCGCGATGAGGTGACAGAGGATATTTTGAAATTCATAAGGGAAAACTAAACGGAAAATATACGCCGTGCCGAAAACAGACATACGTCAAAGCAGACCTGATTTTGTAAATCGGGTCTGCTTTTTTGCCTATAATATATTTTGCAAAACGTCTCCTATCGCCTTAGCCATGCAGGCAAAGCCCAGGTCGTTGGGGTGACAGTTGTCAACCGTGCCGCTGTCGCCGCCGAAAATATTCAGTATCTCCCCGCCGTCTATAAAGTACACGTTATTATCGCCCGCCTCCCGCGCTGACATATATGTGCGCATGATGATATCGCGGCGGCGCCTGAACGATTCGTTCAGCTTGGATTGCGGGCAGGAAAGCATAATTATCGGCAGCTGCGGATTTTTTGCGCGCACGGTATTAAACATGCGGGCGTGTGTATTTTGAAGATGCCCTTCATCGGGCGCGTTATAATCATAATCATATACAAACGCCGACATGGAAAGCCCGGAGATATACTCCGCCATTGCCTCCTCTCCGCGCGCCGAGCCCGAAAATCCGAGATTTACATAATCACATCTCAGTCTGCGGGAAATAATGCTCTGATAGCTGTTTCCGGGGCGTGACGCACAGCCGCCCTGGGTTATGGAAGAACCGTAATATACGACCGGGCGCGCGTCGGCATATTCTTTTGCCCGTTTGAGTGAGGCGCCGGCGCAAAGTCCGATTTCAAGCGAAACAACGCCGCTGTAAAGCGGAAAGTTTATCGTAATTTCCCGCTCGCCGCAGCTTTGACACTGCAGGGTTGATTGATACCCGTCCTTAATATCAAACGGAGGAACAAAGGTGCCCTCATAATCATTGTCCGCATATAAGTCAAAGCCTGCACTGCCCGTCAGCGCAAAATGCGGCATTTTTCCTATGGAACGCATTTTGGCACGTATGCTGATTTGACGTGAGTCGGTGACAAAGCGCACCCTGCCGCCCGCAGTGTTGCAGTTGAGACCTTTAACGCCCCCGTTTATACTGTCCGCAATTACCTGCGGCATACGCAAAAACCCGTCCTGCGAAAATAAAAGCCCGTTCACTTCAAAAGGCTTTTCCGTGCAGTCAAAGTAAACCATGCCGTCGGGCGACGCTGTTTTCACCTCAAAGTTTTTATCAATTTTTTCAATCCCGCTCATTTACCGTTCTCCTTTCTTTTACACATATTATAGGACAACCGCAGCCCGAGTGCAATAAAAAAAGTCTGCTTTGCAGACTTTTTTCAGTTAAGAATATATACTCCGAGATTTAAGTATCCCGCAAAAGCCACCCATAACAAATAGGGAAGCATAAGGTATCCCGCCCTCTTATCTGCGGCATAAAAGGAAATTACGGTAAACAAAATAAGTATCCACAGCACAAGCAGCCAGACAAACGAAAAACCGTATGCGCCGAAACGGAAAAAAAGTATCGGCCATACAAAATTCATGGCAAGCTGAATAAAATACAGCTGCATTGCCGTTGATTTTGACGGCGCATCGGACTGCCACACAAGGTAAAATGCCAGACCCATACAAATATACAGTATCGTCCACACAACCGGAAATACCCAGCCCGGAGGCGACAGCGGCGGCTTTACAAACTGTGAATAACGCTGTGCGGCGCCGCTTGTTATAATTCCCGCGATACCGCCCGCCGCAAGAGGCACAAGCAAACTGATTACAAGCTTTTTAAGATTAATTACCAAAATAAACTCACCCTATACAATATACGGGGTAACAGGGCGGTTTATTCATACCGAAAAATTTTATTCAGCCTTGCCTTTGCTGATTTGCGACTCGCCTCTGATATCGGGAGTATTTTTTCGGGGAATTCTGTGATAAAGCTCCGACGTTTCATATATCATATCCGCCAGCCACTCGTTAAGACATGCTCCGTCAATGCGCCACTGCCAGTTGCCCGACGGCGTAGACGGAATATTTATGCGCGCCTCACTGCCTGCGCCGATGTAATCCTGAATAGGTATAATCACGGTATCCGCAACAGACGCCATGGCGGTTTTTATCATCGCCCAGCAAAAGCCCTCGCTCTCGCTGCATCGGATATACCTTTTTGCAAGCAGGACATCGTCAGCCATGGCGCTCTTTTCCCAGCCCGCAAGCGTATCGTTGTCGTGCGTTCCGGTATAAACCACACAGTTTTTATCATAATTATGCGGAAGATAATCGCTGTCCTCACGCATATCAAACGCAAACTCCAGCACCTTCATTCCCGGAAATCCGCAGTCGCGCAGCAGGCGCCTGACGTCCTCCGTCAGATATCCGAGATCCTCCGCAACGATAGGCAGCTTTCCCAGCGTTTTTTCAAGCTCGTTAAAGAGCTGAACACCCGGGCCGCGGCGCCAGCGCCCGAAACGTGCGGTTGCCTCCCCGAACGGAATTGCATAATAAGACTCGAAGCCCCTGAAATGGTCTATACGCAGAATATCATACATTCTCAGGGCGTGACCGACGCGCGCTTTCCAGAACGAAAACCCGTCCTCGCGCATTTTATCCCAATCGTAAAGCGGGTTTCCCCACAGCTGCCCGTCTTTTGAAAAAGCGTCGGGCGGACAGCCGGCGACCTCGGCAGGCGCCATCATTTTATCCAGCTCGAACTGCGTGGGATTTGCCCACACATCCGCACTGTCATACGCCACATATATCGGCATATCTCCCATGATTTGAACGCCGTTCTTGTTGGCGTACCATTTCAGGGCGCTCCACTGCTTCATAAACAGATACTGAAGCACACGGTGAAATTCAATGTCCTCGCGCAGCTTAACGCGGTACTCCGCAACGGCGTCGGGACTGCGGCGCATCGCTCCCGATTCCCACTCGCACCACGGCTCGCCGCCGTTTTTGTCCTTAAGCGCCATAAAGAGCGCATAGTTCTCAAGCCACCATGCGTTTTCCGTGCAAAAGCCGGAATAGTATTCAGGCGGGTCGGCAATAAACCGTGAAAAGGCAAGCCTTAAAACACCGTATCTGTTTTTGTAAAGCAAGCCGTAATCGACGCGCCCGCTGTCGCTGCCGAAATCTACGTTTTCATATTCACCTGCTTTCAGCAGACCGTCCTTTTTAAGCATGTCAAGGTCAATAAAATACGGATTGCCCGCAAATGAGGAAAAGGACTGATACGGCGAGTCCCCGTAGCTTGTCGGGCACACCGGCAGTATCTGCCAGATAGACTGACCGCTGTTATTTAAAAAATCCACAAAGTCATAAGCCGCTTTCCCCAGCGTTCCTATACCGTATTCAGACGGAAGCGAGAAAATCGGCATCAAAATTCCGCTTGTGCGCATAATTCACCCCGATATATTTTATGTTTCTGTATGTATTTTTGACAGCTTGGCGCCGTTTGAAACCGAAATTTAAGTCATCATTTGAAAAAGTACGGATAAAGTATTGACTTTTAGAATATTTGTTATATAATTATTTCGTAAAGCACGAAGAGATTTTGAGAGTGCACTTATCCCAAAGGGTGAAGTGCACTCTTTTTGTCTCTTTAAAAAGAATTTAACGGAGGAAAAGCCAATGGCAAAAAACAATGTAGTTGACTGGAAAACAGTCACAAATTTCGTAATTGATGCGTTTGTGGGCTACGGAATTCCCAGAGAAGACGCCGAAATCTGCGCAGACGTACTTTTGGAGTCGGACAAAAGAGGTATCGAGTCTCACGGTGTAAACCGTTTTAAGCCCATCTATCTTGACAGAATCAAAGACGGTATTCAAAACCCCGTTACAAACTTTGAAGTAGTTAAAGAGACGCCCACCACCGCAGTCGTAGACGGTCACGACGGCATGGGACAGGTTATCGGCTACAAGTCGATGAGAATGGCTATTGACAAGGCTAAGGAATACGGTATGGGTATGGTAGTTGTACGCAATTCCTGCCACTACGGTATCGCCGGATACTATCCTTCAATGGCATGCAAAGAGGGCTGCATCGGTATGACAGGTACAAACGCCCGCCCGTCTGTCGCTCCGACCTTCGGCGTGGAGGGCATGTTCGGCACAAACCCCCTGACCATCGGTATCCCCACAGACGAGGAGTTTGACTTCCTCATTGACTGCGCAAGCTCCATTACTCAAAACGGAAAAGTCGAGTATTACGAAAGAATAGGCGAGGACGTTCATCCCGGCACAATCATCGGTCTGGACGGTCAGCCGATTGAGGGCGACGCAGGTCAGGCGCTGCGCATGATAAGAAACGGCACTGCCGCTCTTACAACGCTGGGCGGTATCGGTGAAGCTCTCGGCGGTTACAAGGGCTACGGCTATGCGATGGTAGTAGAGCTGCTCTCAGCCGTTCTTCAGGACGGAAATTACGGCAAGGCTCTGGACGGCAAGGACGCAGACGGAAACAAGGTGCCCTATCACTTAGGTCACTTCTTTATCGCCATTGACACCAACCACTTCCTTGGCGAGGACGTTTGCAGAAAGAAGGCAGGAGAAATCCTGCGCGCGGTGCGCGCCTCCAAGAAGGCTCCCGGCTGCGACCGTATTTATACCGCCGGCGAAAAGGAGCACGACATACGTCTTGCCCGTCACGACGGCGTGCCGATAAACGAGTCTGTTCAGAAGGAGTTCAACGCAGTTCGCGACGAGCTTGGACTTACTCAGTACAAATTCCCGTGGGAAGACTGATTTTAAATTAAACCATAAATTTAATTCGCCGCAGAGTACATAAATTCAAGTCGGCAGAACGGAGAATCAACAATGGATATCAGACAGGAATCACTTCAAAAGCACTATGAGTGGGGCGGCAAAATCGAGGTCGTTTCCCGCGTTGAAATAAACGAGAGAAAAGATTTGTCGCTCGCATATACGCCCGGCGTTGCAGAGCCGTGCCTTGAAATCAACAAGGATTACAATAAATCCTTTGACCTCACCCGCCGCTCCAACCTTGTTGCGGTTATCACCGACGGCACCGCCGTTTTGGGTCTGGGCGATATCGGCCCCGAGGCGGGTATGCCCGTAATGGAGGGCAAATGCGCGCTGTTCAAGACATTCGCGGACGTTGACGCTTTCCCCATCTGCATCCGCTCAAAGGATGTTGACGAGCTTGTACGTACAATATATCTCATTTCCGGCAGCTTCGGCGGTATCAACCTTGAGGATATTTCCGCACCGCGCTGCTTTGAGATTGAAAGCAGACTGAAGGAAATCTGCGACATTCCGATTTTCCACGACGACCAGCACGGCACGGCTATCGTTGTAGCAGCCGCGCTTATCAATGCGCTAAAGCTTGTCAAAAAGGATATGGCGCAGATAAAGGTTGTTATGAACGGCGCAGGCTCGGCAGGCATTGCCATTGCCAAGCACCTGCTTAACATGGGCGTGAAAAACATCACGATGTGCGGCCGTCACGGCATAATCTATCAGGGCGGAGAGAAAAACAACCCCGCTCAGGAAGAAATTGCAAAAATTACAAACCTTGAGAATAAAAAAGGCTCGCTTGCCGACGCTATGGTCGGCGCCGACGTATTTATCGGCGTATCCGTGCCCGGCACGGTAACTGCCGAAATGGTCAAGAGCATGAACCGCGATTCCATACTCTTCCCCATGGCAAACCCGACGCCCGAAATCATGCCGGACATTGCCAAGGCGGCGGGCGCACGCATAGTCGGAACGGGTCGTTCGGACTTCCCCAATCAGATAAACAACGTTCTTGCATTCCCCGGTATTTTCCGCGGTGCGCTTGACTGCCGCGCAACCTGCATCAATGAGGAGATGAAGGTCGCCACGTCATACGCTCTTGCATCACTCATTCCCGACGACCAAATCACCGAGGAAAACATCATTGCCCCCGCTCTTGACAAGCGCGTGGCTGAGGTTGTCGCCAAGGCTGTTATCAAAACGGCTCACGATACCGGCGTTGCAAGAAAATAATTTCACGCATATCAGCTTTTTTCTCCAAAAAAGAGGAAAACGACCGCTTTTAAAAGCGGTCGTTTTCTGTTTTTAAAGCAAGCCCTTAATGCTTCAAAATCTTGTTAAAGCCGGCATGCAGATATTTTTTTATAAACGGGTCGCGCAGCAGGAAAAGTAAGCTAAAGTATATAACCACGCCCGAAGCTGTCTGAACAAACAGCGACGCTATCGTCGAGCTGTTTATAAGCCTGCCTATTGCTGCAACACAGACAAACATCACAGCGCCCGACAGAAAATTACGCCAGCATTGCAGGTACATAACGGGACTGAATTCGCGGCGCAGCGCAATCATCTGCACTGCCAGCACCGAAAATTCCGCAATGACAGTGGCAATAGCCGCACCCTTTGCCCCGTATACGGGAATAAAAACCAAATTAAGTATTACATTGACAGCCATACCCGTGAATACCGAAAAAGTATACGGCTTCATGCGGTTTGTCGGCAAAAGGTATTGCGTGCCGAACACAGAGCTGCCGCCTATAAACAGGATTATCGGGCAGAGCACGATAATTACCGGAGTTATCAGCTCCGCATTGGGCGTGTCCGTAAAAAAGCGGTCTACAAACGTATTAGCAATGGCGGCAATACCGAACATGATAGGCGTGCTCAGACACATATAAAGCCTGAAGGATGAGTATATATATCCGCGCGCTTTTTCATGGTCGTTTTTCATAAATGTGTTGGCAACCCGGCTGAGCATGACAAGCGCTATTGATGTAACCACCGTCAGCGCAATCTTGACAATCTTCTCGGCGTTGTCATATACGCCTGCCTGTAAATTACCGTCATTTATAAGTCCGCCTATCATCACGCGGTCAAGCTGGGCATAGACCGTTGTTGCAATCTGCGGCAAAAACATGATAACCGACCGTTTGAGGTGCACCTTAAAGCGTTTTTTGTCGGGCGCCGAAAACCCGTCACAGCGCAGCTTATTGACCCACAGTGACAAGTTGCCGAATAAATTCATACCTGTATAAATAACAATATACAGCCATAAATCCGCGGGCTTTTTAATGAAAATAAGTATGAGCGCAAGTCCGACAAGCTTTACAATAAAATTTCTGACTGTCTGAAGCCGAAAGTTCTCAATCCCCTGATAGTACCAGCTGATATCAAGCATCGCGGACGGAATTTCAATCGCAAACAGGACGAAATAAAGCGGTTCATATACGTTTACAATGCTTTTAACATTAATGTTAAACCATATAAACGCAAAATAAACAAGCAGACTTATAAGTAAGGTGAAAATGCGAATAAGCTCAATTTCCCAAAAAATCCGGTTACACTTTTCGCGGTCATTTTTATAATAAGCTATCTCACGCTGACCGTACAAATTCAGCCCCACACAGCCAAACATGACAAAGCAGCTGATAATTGCATAGAGAATACTGAAAGTCCCCTGTTTGTCAATACCAAGCGTCCGTGCAAGGTACGGCATTGTAATCAGCGGGACTATAAGCAGCAAAATCTGATAACTCAGACTGTAAAAGTAATTTTTTATTACGGAAACACGCTTTTCTTCAGCCATTTACTTTTCAATCTCCAATCTTTTGCGGTGCATCCGGCTGATCAGAGGGTAAAAAGCGCCGTTTAAAAAGCGCAGAGCCTTTGCGGTTTTATACCTGCAAAAACCGACATAGGCGTCGGGACACTGTGCTTTCAATTTCATTATATAGTCAAACAGCCTTTTTTTATTGTCACGGCTCGGCTCAAAAGACAAGAGAGTTCCGAGCTGAGTGCCGGAAATGTATATCAGCTTTTTAAGCACATACTGCGCCACGGGCGGGCGGACGTCTTTATGCTGTTATAAAGCGCAGCTATTGAAAAAAGCATGTCATCATGCATTTTTATATTACGCTGCATACTCGGCACGGACATGCTTTGCCCCGACAGACTGACGCGGTACATATATACGTCGCAGTCAATATACATAACCGTTTTTACATACTGCGACGGAAAAAGCAGATACTGAATATCGGTATAAAATCCGTTAAAAAGGCGGATATTATTTTGCTTTAAAATATCCGTCTTAAAGGTAACGGCATGCATTTCAAGGGAAAGGCTGCTGCAAACAGACTCAAAATCAACGGTTTTTTTATTCTTTAAACCGTTTATTCTGACCTTTTGGGTTTGACCTGTCTTATCATCAACGCAAATATAATTTGTGACAATCATATCCGCGTCAAAACTGCGCAGCGAGCTTACATACTCGTCAAATCCGTCGCCGACCCAGTCATCGGCGTCCACCATTCTGAAATACCTGCCGCTTGCATGCTCTATACCGCGGTTGACGGTCGAGCCGGGACCGGCATTCTCCTGATTTATCAGTTTTACAACGCCCGGATACTTTGCCTCGTACTCTGCGGCAATCTGAGCCGTGCCGTCCTTTGACCCGTCGTTTACAACAAGCACTTCAATATCATCACACACAGATGAATTGACAAAAGAGTCAAGATTTTGACGTATCAGCTTTTCCATATTATAAGCCGCAACCGATATGCTTAATGTTTTCATTTTATATCTTTCTCTGCCTTTTCATGTGAAATATAGTGATTAAGGCAACTAATTGAAATCCAAAAAATAGTTGAAATGGGAGATGTAACATACACAATCTCTGCCATAACAAGCGTGCTCATACAGGCTGAAGCCGCAATACTCAAAATAACAGTAAACAAAGGAAAATACTTATGATACCATAAGTATTTACCATACTTAAAAATTCCCACAATCACAAATATGATAAATGTCAAAAAATGTAATAAGACCTACGGCGCCCTGACTTACAAGAATTTCAAAAAAACATGTTATGCATGGCTACTGTCAAAACGCATATACTCATTTGTAACAAGATAGCTGTCGGGTAAATTGTCGTCTACATAAGGAAGAATGTTAGCACGGCTGATTCCAAACACCGGTGAAGTTTTAAAAATTTCAACAGCGCTCTTCCATATATCAAAACGACGGTTTGATATATCCTCAGACATATCGTATCCGCGGTCAAATACATCATCGGGAATATTGTGATTTTCAGTCGGCGGCACTGTCTGGTTCGTGGGAGGTGAAGTTTGCGTTGAATTTTCATTATTATGCTGTGCCTGTATATGAACCAGGGTATTATATCCGTTCCTGATAGCAGAGGGCAATATATAAGCACATACAACAGATACCAATACAATGACGGCAGCCGAAATAGACTGAAGTAATTTTTTATTAAAAAATCTATGCTTTATTGCAAGCGGTAACGCAAAAAATAAGACGCCTGCAATAAGACTAATCTGACCTGTACGCGAACCGGAAAAAAGAAATATAAAGCACTTGAAGAATTGCGCTTAATATATACAACATACGCAATAATACATTTTTGCTTTTTATAATAAAATAAATAGAAATTATAACTGCAACAGCAGCCATCGTGGCAGCAATATTAGGTCCCAATAAGCACCGAAAAGTCTGCCGTACATAAACCCGATATAATAAATCGGACCTTCTGCGCCCGCTTCCGGATAAAAGATTTTCGTGTATCCCGAAAACATAAAATAAAAACTCAAAACAGTAAGTACCGCAGTACCTATAAGATAGTATACAGCACAAATCGCAAGTCTTTTTTTAGGCTTTCATCCGGATTTTCTTCTGTGTCAGTTGCATAAAAGTATCCCGAATTGAAATATCATAAACGCTAAAAACCGTGCATTTTCATACCAGCTATATCGAATTGTCCAAATAGAAGAGACAGCATAACTCAAAGCAAAAATCACAAGCAATAAAATTCCGCGTGTTTTGATATAATGCTTAAAATTAAGAAGCCGCTCAAATATGATAAGACATCCCAACGCTACCGCAGGCCATTGCACCCATGAAATAATGGGTTTACCGAAGGAAAGAGAACTTGCCTGCAAAAAACCAACAGTCAAAAATAAAATACTAAAAATAAGTACGCAAATTTTATCAAACTTGCGTGTTTTTAAATAAAACTTTTCCATATTAATGGCCTTTCAAAATAGCTGCAAATTGTTTTTTTTGATTTTCTATATCATAATTTCGAAGCACTTCATCATTGAGCACAGCACTGTTACGCTGACCGATACTCAAAAGCGCACTTTCAGCCCATTTTTCAGCATTATCGGCAGATAAGAAATACACATTATCGGCAAGCTTTGTTTCGGGTGAAATTCCATATGATAAAACACACGGCAAGCCCGAAAACTGTGCCTCAATGCAGGTTATAGACAAGCCCTCAAACCTTGACGGAAAGACAAATACATCTGCCGCGCTGAGCAGCGCGGGAATATCATCACGCACACCGAGAAAACGTATATTCTCATCTACCTGCAGCTTTTTGGCATACTCACAGACAGCTTCAAAGTCAGAGCCTGTTCCCACGGACAGCAAAACCGCATTTTTGTCCTTTTTCAGTACCTGCCTCATTATGTCAACAAGAAAAAAGCTGTTTTTTGCATAACAGAAATTACCGATATGAATAAAAACCTTTTCATCGGTAAGCCCCAAAGCCTCTCGGGTATTTTTACGCAAAGCCTCATCATATGAAAATCGGGCTTTATCTATAGCATTATATATTATCTTAAAGTCTTTGTCAAACATCCATTTTCCGGCTACCGACGAACAGGCAAATCTGTGTGTTGCAAGCGTGCTTTTACACTGTGACGAAACAACCAGTGTATTGCCTCTTTGCAGTGCGCACATATTTATTCGCTCTGTCAACTCCGGAGCTGTGGGAGTGCACTATCCGCACAGGTATACCGCAGCTTTTTGCGGCAAAAAGTCCCATGCAGTTAAACGATTCGGAAATGTTAAAATAAGCCGCATCATATCCGCCGTCCCTGATGATTTTTTTTATGACCCTATACTGTGCCGGCGGTTTTTTAAGGCTCGGTATTTCAAACAGACCATACCCCAGCTCTCTCAGATATTCGGACATATACGGCGTCACTTTATCGGTAAGTAAATCGAGTATAACACCGTTTTCATGGGCAACTTTAATAAAACCGAGTAAATATTTGTCTATTCCGCTGTGCCTGCCGTCCTGAATGTAGCCGACCAACATCTTTTTTATCATATTTTATCCCTTTTTAATTTTAAGATACGCCCGCCACATCAGAGCGAAAAAACCAAAGCCAAAGCCAAGCGCTGCAAGCGCCGCCTTGTCCCGCCCCGGTGTACGTGGGTTTTTCATCGCGCCCTTTTTCAAAAGATTAATTTTCTTTAACAGCCTATCCTCAACCTGACGGTTTCTTGTATTTGAATTCACAAGCTGAGTTAAGGTTGAAAGGCAGGCGTGAAGCTGCTTGCGCTCGGCTGCCGGCTTCAAATCGGGATATTTTTCTATAATAAAATCAGCCATTTCATCTGCCATTTCAACATAGTCAAGCTTACTCATATTAAAGCCAGACGTCGTTATAGAGCTCGAATCGGAGGAAATAACGTAGTAATACTTAACCTCACAGCATGCAACTATTCTTTCGGCACGATCTACGAGCTTATAGGTAGTTCCCGTATCCTCAAACAGCTTACCTGCCGGGAAACGAACGCTGTCAAATAATGATTTTCTGTACAGCTTGTCCCACGCAGTTACAAAAAATGAATCATTATAGCACATGCGCTCAAGCGCCTCACGGCTGTCCATTATATGCACCCGGCTGTCCCCGCCGTGAAAAGCAGTCTTCCCCGACGGGTATACGTCCACCGCCCCGCACGACACTATGTCGGCATTATGCTCCGACATAAGATTATACATAAAAAACAAATAGTCAGCAGCTACATAGTCATCAGAATCAACGAAAGCTATATATTCACCCGACGCAGCATCTATGCCGCGGTTGCGCGCGCATGACAGACCTGCATTTTTCTGATGTATAACCCTCACTCTTGCGTCCTTTTTGCGCATATTCGTCACATATTTTAGGGCATCGGTCGGGAGAGCCGTCGTCAACCAAAATAACCTCAATATTGCCGTATGTCTGCGCCAGCACACTGTCAACACTGCGGCGCAAAACCTTTTCAACATTATATACAGGCAATATCACGCTGATAAGCGGCAGCTTATTATCCATTAATGCTCTCCTTCAAAAATCTGATTTTCGGTCTGAAAGAAAAACCGTCCTTTACACCGCCCAGCAGCACCCTGAGCTTTTTGCCCTTTGCATCCTTTGATTTGAGAATTATCCTCAGCGCATGATAGCCGTCCTTTGCAATGAGGTATAAGGCGCCCTTAAGTCCGTGACGGCGGTACACATACATTTCATTACGATAGCAATATCTGTATCTTTCCAGCCTGCCTGAATTTTCAGACGCAAGGTCAACGCCTATATTTGTTTTCATCGCATGAGTAACAACGCTGTCTCTGACAAGATAACAAGGAAATTCAGAAGAAATCCTGTCGGTATATTCGACGTCGTCCGTCCAGATAAAGAATTCCCTGACAGGAAGTCCGACCTCTTTTACAATGCGCGTGGGCAAAAACAGGCTGACAAAGGTCGCAACGCCGATTTTCTCAATAGGCTTTTCTTCTCCGCTCAGGTGTGAAAAGACGTCCTTTTTCTGGACGTTCATCAGACATTTACTCCCGTCTGTCCAAAGCGCCGTGCTTGACAAAAATCCGTAATTTCCCGAAAGCCCGCGGTCCGCTTCCAAAAGCTTTTCAAGAGTATCGGGATGTGCCATCGTGTCGTCATCCATAAGCCATATATACTCATATCCCAGCTCCGCCGCCCGCTCGATACCGAACGAAAACCCGCCGGCACCTCCGAGATTTTCACCTGTATTGAAATAATTTATTCTGCCGCTTCGTACAAGCTGTACCAAATCCTCACCGGTTCCGTCGGTTGAAGCATTGTCAATCACAAGTATATCCGGTTTTCCGACCGTCTGATTTTCAAGACAGTCAATACACTGAAAAAGCAGCTCCTTACGATTGAATGTAACAATAACCGCGGCAATTTTTTTTATATCAGCCATCGTTATTTTAAAACCTCAGACGCACGGTCAAGCACACTGCGCAAAACCTTATCCATATCATAATAGCGATACTCGCCCAAACGTCCGCCGAAAATAACCTTGTCCTCTTTTTCGGCAAGCTTTGCATATTTGGCGTAAAGCGCCGCGTTGTCGTCGTTGTTTACGGGATAATACGGCTCCATGCCCGGCTGCCATGTCACTGAATACTCCTTGGTAATGACAGTTTTAGGTCCCGTGCCGTATTCAAAATGCTTATGCTCTATTATGCGTGTATATGCAGGATTGCTGTCTGTATAATTCACAACAGCGACGCCCTGATAATTTTTCTTCATCAAGAATTTCATTTTCAAATCGCAGACTGCGGTATTCCAAATCACCGTAGCAGAAATCAAAATACCGGTCAATGCAGCCTGTATAAAGCACATTCTTTGCCTGTGACATCAGCTGCGCCTTTTGTTCAAAAAAGTCGCAGTTTAACCGGACATCGGCGCCCTTGAGCATATTCTCCACCATTTTGGTGTATCCGCCGATAGGTATTCCCTGATAACGGTCATTAAAATAGTTATTGTCAAAACGAAATCTTACAGGCAGTCTCTTTATAATAAAGCCGGGCAGCTCTGTGCAGGGTCTGCCCCACTGCTTTTCTGTGTAACCCTTTACAAGTGTCTCGTAAATGTCCCTGCCCACAAGCGATATTGCCTGCTCCTCAAGATTTTTCGGCACGGTTATACCGCTCTCGGCACGCTGCTTTTCAATCATCGCCTCCGCTTGCCCGGGAGTGGTGACGCCCCACATCTGATAAAAGGTGTTCATATTAAACGGCATGTTGAAAAGTCTGCCCTTATAATTTGCGACGGGACAATTAATATAATTATTAAATTCGGCAAACCTATTAATATAATCCCATACCTGCTCGTCCGAGGTATGGAAAATATGCGCACCGTAGCGATGGACATTTATTCCCTCTATCTGCTCGGTGTAGATATTGCCGGCAATATGGTCGCGTTTATCAATAACAAGACAGGTTTTGCCTGCCTGCATCATACGTTCTGCAAAAGCCGCGCCGTAAAGCCCTGCGCCGACTATCAGCCAATCATACATATTTTTCCTCCATATACGGCAAATGCCCAATGATATAATACATTTTTTATTCTACCACATTTAGCTAAAAAAAACAACAATATTTTACTTTTCGTGACGATTAAGCCGCAAAAACTATCGTTTAACAGTCCGAAAATGACAATGCTGTCACATTAGCTGTTTAATACATAAAATCATATAAATTCACTTCCTTATTATATATAAATTATATGTAAACTTTGCGATTTTAAACTTACACATGTTTCACGATATATTGACTTTACGCCGATATTAATGTATAATGTAGGATATTAGTATAATAATATGAAAGAATTTCTTTCTGAGGATAATATGTCAAACAAAAAAAGTATTAAAGACTTTAATATTTACAGCAAAAAATTTTATAAAAAGGGCAATAAAACCCTCAAGCGTTCACTTGCTGTTTTTTTTACGTCTCTGGGCGCCACTCTGATTTTGCTTGTAATCGCCGGGACAATAATCCTGCACAGCTTTCTCGGACAGATTGAGCGCAACCCCTTCGACCCCGGTAACATTAAGATACCCGAATCGGCAAAGGATGTATACGAAGGTCAGGACGTTGTTAATATTGCACTTTTACGGAATAGATTCGCGTTATGTAGACGAGCCGAGCCGTTCTGATGCAATAATGATTTTGACTATCGACCGTAAACACAAGAAAATAAAAATGACATCAATCGCCAGAGATACATATGTAGACATTCTCGGCCACGGCAAGGATAAAATCACCCACGCATATATCTTCGGCGGTCCGGAGCTGGCGCTGAATTCTCTCAACAGCGCTTTCAACCTGAATATAACGGACTATGTTACCGCCAATTTCTGGGCTCTTGCAAAAATTATCGATTATGTCGGCGGCGTCGAAATTGATGTTGACAGTGCCGAAATGAGAGATCTTAACGCCAAATATATTCCGTATATGAATAAAATGGGCATTACCTGCGACTATATTAAGGAGCCGGGGCTTCAGCTTTTGTCCGGAGGACAAGCTGTGGCATACTGCCGTGTCCGTCATGTCGGCGGCGATGTCATGCGCGGCGAACGCCAGCGCGAGGTGCTCATGGCTATGTACGACGATGTTAAAGACTTAAATCCGCTTAAATACCCTGCACTCATCAGCCTTATTCTTGAGGAATGCTCTACCTCTATGACCAACAGCGAAATTTTATCCATAGCCACATGGGCGGCGACCAACATGAATTCGCTGAAATTTGAAACCCTGGGTATGCCTACAAGCGAGCTGGACAAGGGCGGACAGATGATGAACGGTGTATGGTACTATGTTTACGACCTTGAAAAAGCGGCAAAGGTTATAGAGAATTTCATTCTCGAAAACGGCGATGAAAATGAACAGGGTGAACAATCGGCATAGTATAGTCCTGACATACAAAAGGGGATTTTGGTATGTATAAAAAGAAGTCCAGCGGATGGGCAAAGCACTTTGATTTTATAGCGCTCGACCTGCTTTGCCTGCATTTATCTTTTACGCTTGCATATATTCTTCGGCACGGTATGGCTAACCCTTACGGCGACCAGCTATACAGAAACATGGCGATTTTTATCTCTTTTTCCGATATTACCGTGCTGTTCTTTTTTGAAACATTAAAAGGTGTACTGAAACGCGGTTATTACAGAGAATTTGCCGCAACCCTCAAACATACGATGATAGTTTTTCTGCTTTCCGTTTTATATCTGTTTTCTATTCAGGAAAGCTTTAACTACTCCCGTATTACCATGTTCCTTATGGCAATTATATACCTTTTGACTTCATATCTTGTACGTATCTGGCGCAAGCACGCGATTTTGCACAGCCGCCGCGCGGAACACCGCAAGCGGTCAATGCTGATAATCACTACAAGCGATATTGCCGAAGAGGTGACACGGCAGCTGCTGCTTAACAATTACGAGCAGTTAAGCATCTCCGGAATTGCGATTATTGACTGCAATATGGTCGGGGCGAGTTTTGAAAAAATACCTGTTGTCGCCGACAAAAATGATGTTATAAACTATGTCTGTCATGAGTGGATAGATGAGATTTTTGCGGCTTTTTCAAAAAATCTTCCCTATCCTCAGGAACTCATAGACCAGTTTACCGTAATGGGTATAACAGTACACGAAAAACTGAATATAAATGCAGATATTCTCGGTAAAAAGCAGCTTGTTGAGAAAATCGGGGATTATACGGTTCTTACAACAAGTATAAATTATGCCACAACCCTCCAGACCTTTGCAAAACGCGCGCTGGACATTGTCGGCGGCTTGCTCGGATGTATTGCAACCGGAATTCTTTTTATATTCCTGGCGCCGGTTATATACTTTTCCTCTCCCGGTCCCGTTATATTCTCTCAGTACCGTGTAGGAAAAAACGGCAAAAAATTTAAAATTTACAAATTCCGCACAATGTATATGGATGCCGAGGAACGGAAAAAAGAGCTGATGGAAAACAATCGTGTTAAAAACGGCATGATGTTCAAGCTCGATTTCGACCCGAGAATAATCGGAAACAAGGTCTTGCCCGACGGTACGTTGAAATTCGGTATAGGGTCTAAAATACGTGCGTTAAGTTTAGATGAGTTTCCGCAGTTTTTAAATGTACTGAAAGGCGATATGAGTCTTGTCGGCACACGTCCGCCGACGCTGGATGAATGGGAAAAATACGAGCTTCATCACCGTGCCCGTCTTGCAATCAAGCCTGGTATCACAGGCATGTGGCAGGTAAGCGGACGCAGCAATATTACGGATTTTGAAGAAGTTGTAAAGCTTGATACCAAATATATAAGTGAGTGGAATTTGGGCTTAGACCTGAAAATCCTTTGCAAAACTATCGGAGTTGTTTTCAAAAAGGAAGGCTCCATGTAAAAATACTAAACAGGGGAAAATATTTTGGAAATAAAGGTTATCGTAGCAGCACATAAAAAATATCAAATGCCAAAGGATGAGCTGTATCTGCCGCTTCAGGTCGGGAGTGCCCTGCATGATTCAATCGGCTATGCCCGCGACAACGACGGCGACAATATTTCCGATAAAAATCCCAACTTCTGCGAGCTTACGGGACTTTACTGGGCGTGGAAAAACTTAGACGCCGACGCTGTCGGTCTTGTTCATTACAGAAGACATTTCGGCAAAAACCGCAGCCTGCTGCTCGACAAAAAAACCGCCGAAAAGCTGCTGAAGCAATATACCGCTATACTGCCCAAAAAACGCAACTATTATATTGAAAATCTTTACTCGCACTATGCTCATACGCTTGAAGCGGAGCCTTTGGATACTGCCGGTATAATTATAAAGGAATTATACCCGAAGTATTATCCCGAATTTGAAAAGCTGCATAGGCGAACAAGCGCGCACATGTTTAATATGATGATAATGCAAAAAGAGCAGTTTGACGAATACTGTGACTGGCTGTTTTCGATATTATTTGAGCTGGAAAAACGTGTATCGACCGATGGCATGGATGCGTTCCACGCAAGATTTTTCGGACGGGTCTCGGAATTGCTGCTTGACATTTGGATAAACACAAACCATATAAGCTATACCGAATATCCTTTTGTATATATGGAAAAAGTGAATAAATTCAAGAAAGCGGCTGCATTTTTGAAGGCTAAATTCTTTAAAACAAAATATGATAAAAGCTTTTAAACGTATTGACAAAACAGGCGGTGGTGTATTATAATATTAAGAGCATACAGCACTTTTCTGTCCGTTGTTGTTTCATCTGTTTGCTGTATGCGGTAATTTAAAAATTTAACAATATTTTCGTCATCCGGAGAAATACTCAAGAGGCCGAAGAGGCGCCCCTGCTAAGGGCGTAGGGCGGGTAACCGTCGCGAGGGTTCAAATCCCTCTTTCTCCGCCATATCGGAATGGACTGTGTTCCATTCAAAATCCCCAGCCATACGGCTGGGGATTTCTCTTACTACTCCGTCATTTATCCTTTTGGGCAAAAAGTCACGCTGCACATTCGCTGTTTGCTTGTAAACGTGCACACGGCGCTTCGGCTTGCCACCAACTTTTTGCGGGGTGCGTCGACGGCACGTGGCATCTTTTTTCCCCGACAGACATATCGGAGAAAGCTTATAAAGCTTGCTCCGATTTTTTTAAATGGTCAGAGCGCACGCGCACTGCACTTTGCCGACCTAAAGGTGCGCGTTAAAACAGAGCACACAAATTTACGTGCTCTTTAATTTCGACACGCACGCGCTCAGAAACTTAATAATTCTCTGACAGTTGTGCCCAAATATGCAGCTATCTTTTGAATTGTGCTTAAACGCGGATCTGTTTCCTCCCGCTCAATTAAGCTGAGCGTTTCAACACTGATATCGCAGTTAAAAGCGAACTCGGTCTGTGACTGCCTCAATTTCTTTCTTGCGGTTCTTATTTTTTTTGCGAGCAATGTCATGTCGTCCATAAAATCACCTCCCGTTATCACTTTTCAAATAAATCGGCAACTGTGCAGCCGAGGTATGCGGCGAGCTTTTGCAGTGTGCTGAGCTTGGGATTTGCAATGCCGCGCTCTATGAGACTCAAAATCTCAACGCTGATTCCGCAATTTTCGGCAAAATCAAATTGGCTCTCTTTTAACTTTGTTCTGCACCTTTTAATATTAGACGCCAAAATTTTATTGTCCTCTGTGATTTCATATGTAAGCATATTAATATTCTCCTTTCTGAATATATTATAAGGTACTGGCAAAAAATGTAAAATCTTGTATTTTACTAATTTAGTTCACATTTGCCATAAAAAAAAGTCCGCAGTCTTTCGACTGCGGACTTGATAGCTCAAGCTGCACACTTTTTCTGTACTTTAGCCTTATTTATTTTTTCCACAAGCCTATGGCATAACACGTTTCAACATGTTTATCATAGGTCTCGTTGTAGTAAAAGTTTCCGTCCTTATCGGTAACAAAATAATAATAATCTGTATCATCGGGATTTAAAACCGCAGTTATCGTATCCATGCCGGGGCAGTTTGTCGGGCCGACAGGCAGCCCGGAGCAGGTATAGGTATCATATGAATCATACATTGCCTGTGAATATCCCGGCAAATCCTTTAACGATTTTGCATAGGTAGTTGTAGGGTCGGATTGCAGACGTTTAAGAGACTGTGAATTAAGCCTGTTCCAGAATACAGACGAAACTCCTGTCATGGACTCCTTGGAAAATGCCTCAGCCTGAATCAGCGATGCAAATGTAATCAATTCATTCACCGTAAGCCCTTTATCTGCCGCTTTGGTTATAATATCCTCCGTGACATAGCCCTCAAACGCGGACAGCATTTGGTCAACTATTTCTCTCGGAGTCACCGTATCCTTGCGGAATTCGTATGTAGCGGGGAATAAAAAACCCTCCAGCTTGTATCCGATTTTTGACTGGTCACGTTTTTTTAATTCATCGATAAAGCTGTATTCATAGTCGTAGCTGTCAGCTGCCTGCAAAAACTCCTCTGCACTGCAAAGCCCGGATTCTTCAACAATTTTTGAAATACCCGCTATATTTTTGCCTTCGGGAACGGTAAACTTTATATATTCAATCTTATAGTCGGGTGACTGCAATTTCTTGCATAATTCCTCATAAGACATATTTGCATTAAGTGTATACACGCCGTTATACCACACAAAATTAGGATAGTGCTTATGAATATATCCTAAAAATCTGACCGCAGATACAATAACGCCTTCGTTTTCGAGAGAAATTGCCACCTCGTTTTCAAAGTCGCTTTTTTCAATCGTCAGCACATACTCCAAATCCTGCTGATGTCTTCCTGTTTTATCATTATAATACGGCAGATAATCGGCAATTTTAATGCCGGCAAAAACACCGAGCGCAACAACGATTATTGCTGACAATACTATTATTAACACCTTTTTTTTCATTCCATGTCTCCTTACCGCGTTTTTTAATAAGAGGCAATGCCTCATCGAAAAAGCGAGTGAACCCTGCCGACTTTTGAGACGGGAATACCTCACTTTTAAATATAATTACAGTATAAAGTAAAACTTATATAAAATCAACAAATATATCATTAAAAGCTATTTTGTCATTTATATTGAAAAACAAAATACCGTATGTTATTATATATAATAAGGAAGTAATTTTTAAGGCGGTGTTAATATGGCTGCACAGTACGGAGGAAGAACCGCAATCGGACGCACTCTGTCATCAGAGGAAAGAAAAAGAACATGCCGAAAATAACAAAAAGAGCTGATTTGGCGTGTCCTTTCATATCTCAAGCCGTATAAAATGGCATTTACTTGTTGTTTTTCTGACAATAATCACAGCGTCGGTTTTGGGCGTACTGCCGAGCATTCTTACAGGAAAAATGATTGATGAAGGTCTTTATAATCAGAATCTCAATCTGCTGATAAAGCTCGTCATCATTTCTTTTTTTGTATTGATGCTGTCCAACCTGATAACCGCAGCCGAAACATATATAAACGTATGGGTTGCACAGCATATCTCCTTTGACATGAAAAACCAAATGTATGCACACCTTCAAAAAATGCCGCAGAAGTTTTTCACCTCAAATCAGCAGGGCGACATTATCACCCGCATGACAAGCGATATCAGCAGTGTGCAGAGCGTAATCGCCAATACGATGTCCAGTATCTTCAGCAATATCTGCACAATAATTGTCACTTCCGTTGCCCTTTTTCAAAAGAACTGGGTTTTGGCGATTGTCGGCGTAAGCCTTGTCCCTCTGCTGTCCGTACCCACAATAAACGTGGGCAAGCGCCGCTGGAAATTCACAAAGGAGGCGCAGGAGCAAACCGACAAAATCAATACCATCTTAAACGAAACCTTATCGGTCAGCGGACAACAGCTGACTAAAAAATATTTACGAGAGAAGAACGGATTTAAAAAATTATACCGATACAAACCGCAAATGTATGCGTCTTGCAATAAAAAGAGAGAATGGCAGGCATGTGGTTTTGGCGCGTCATGAATATGCTTACGGGTTTAAGCCCGCTTATTATTTACCTGATAGGCGGCATCATGATTATAAAATTCGGTGTTTCGGGCTTAACCATCGGCGACATTACGGTTATAGTTACACTGCTTGGCAGACTGTACAGACCGGTTGACCAGCTGTTCGGCATACAGGTGGACATTGTGAGGGTCGATGGCACTTTTTGTCCGAAATTTTTTGAGTATTATGATATGCCGGTTGAAATAGAGACGCCGCCCGACGCAATTACCCCCCGAAGCAGGCTTTCGGTCATGTTGAATTTAAGAATGTACACTTCAGATACACAGGTGACAAAGAAATTCTGCGCGGAATAGATTTTAACCTGACGCCGGGAAAAACAGTTGCGCTTGTAGGGACGTCGGGAGCGGGAAAATCGACAATCGCGGGGCTTATTCCGAGAATGTACGACGTCACCGAGGGTGCCGTTTTATTTGACGGAATTGATGTGCGCAAATTAGACCTTAAATTTCTGAGGTCAAACATCGCAGTAGTCACGCAGGAAAGCTATCTTTTTCAACTCCACAGTGAGAGAAAACCTTCTGTTTGCCAAGGAGGACGCTACCGAGGAGCAAATAATATCGGCATGCAGGGACGCGAATATACACGACTTTATAATGACACTCCCCGAAGGCTATGACACTGGTAGGTAAATCCGCGGCTTTAAGCTGTCGGGAGGAGAAAAGCAGCGCATTTCGATAGCGCGGGCAATACTGAAAGACCCGTGCCTGTTGATTTTAGATGAGGCGACAAGCTCTTCTTTGACAGTATCAGCGAGTATGCCATTCAGCAGGCGCTTGAGCCGCTTCTGGCGGGTCGCACAAGTCTTGTTATAGCGCACAGATTGTCTGCCACCATGGCGGCAGACGAAATCATACTTAAGACGGGCTGATTGCAGAAAGCGCGAAAAAGCACAGCGAGCTGCTGCAAAAAAAGACGGTGCTTTATAAAGTCCTGTATGATACTCAGTTCAGGCGCGAGCTGCTTGAAAATTCCTGTCAATAAAACTGCAACAAAAATGCGGACAGCTTTCATACCGTCCTCGCATGAAACCGCTGTATATCCTGAAAAATTCGGATATACAGCGGTTTTCAAGCAGGAGAAATTTAAAGGTTATTCGTAATCCACAACATCAATCCAGCGCATCAAAACTCACGCTCATGCGCATTGCCCTTGACTGACTGGAGACGCGGCAAACAATCGGAATCCATTTCGCACATACTGCTTTTGCAGTATCTGTTTTAAGACAGTACAGATTCCATATATTTATCCGCCAAATCGCTTCTTGCCCGCAAAGCGAGAACAGCAGGAATGTCCGCGCAACGTCCGCCGACGCGTTGCCCTGAGTGGCATGCGCCCAGTCGATGATATAAGGGGTTTATCCTTTGTTATAATAACATTGTTAGTTAAAATCGCCGTGGCAAACCTTTTATGCTTGGCATACCCTCAAGACGTGTATGCAGCTCATACCTGGTTGTGGCATCAAGGTCAGATTCGGAGATTTTTCTCTGCATCTTATCCTTCAGCTTGTTAAGCAGAGGCGCTTTTTTGAGAATGAACCTTATCTGAAGGTTTACAAACAGCTCCAGATACTCGTCGATTTTGCCGGGGTTTTCCTCCATGAGCGATTCTCCTGTTTTTTGCTCCTCGATAAAACGTCGGAAACTATTGCCCATTTTCCGTCAACCGTCAGTACTGCGCACCTTGGGTATGTCAAGTCCCGTTGCCCCCTCGACTTTGACTGATTGAGAGCCTCATTTAAGACATTTGCCTTGGAATAGTCCTCGTTGAACAGCTTTTATTGTAGCGTCACCGTCACGGTAGATGGTTTTGTCGTTACGGACGGCAATTACTTTATCTAATTTCATTACTTTTTTACCTCCGTAGTAAGCGTTAAGATACATTTGCTTAATCTCGCCATGAGCGGTATTCGGGGCTGGCGCTGGCACTGGTCGTCAAACGCCTGCTCAACCATATCGTCATCAAGACGGTCGGCGAAATCTTTTCGTCAATACCGGCATCCCCATGCAGCTCTTGATACCGACACGGGCTTTCAGCTCATCCTATCCAATGCTTTTTATAAGGTTTTCAAGCTTTCGCTTGTCTTGCCTCGAGATACCCAGATAATCGGCAACCTCGGCATAGCGCGCAAGCGTATGCGGGTGGTCATACTGCGGGAAGGTGTACCCATTTTGAAACGGATTACCTCGTCAATCATAAGCGTTTGCAACGCCGTGCGGCAGATGATGGAAAGCACCCAGCTATGCGCCATTGAGTGGCAGACGCCGAGAAACGCATTTTTGCAAATGCCATACCTGCCATTGTGGCGGCGTTTGCCATCTTCGCGCGCAATCGGGTCATGCAGACCGTTGTCGTAAGCCTTGGGCAGATTTTTCAAATACCATCTTGAGCGAGCGCAGCGCAAGCGATCGCTTCGGTATAATCGGTGGTGCCGCCAGCATAGAAGCGTATGCTTCAAGCGCATGTGTTACGGCGTCAATACCGGACGCCGCGGTGAGACCCTTGAGCCGTCATGTGCATATCCGCGCGTCAACGATTGCCATTGGGGCATAAGCTCATAATTTAACGCTGTTTGCACCAACGGCAAACGGAGTTACCTCGGAGCCGGTACCGGCTGAGGTCGGGACGGCGATAAAGTATGCCTTTTCGCCCATCCTTGGGAAGTTGCGTAAACTCTTCTTATTATCGATTTTAAAGCGCATTGCCATGTCCATATCAGGCTTGAACGCCGACAGCTGCTCGGCGCCCTTCTTTTGCGCAGCCAACGTCGGGTCGGGCGCAACATCGAAAAATGTTTCCATGAACAATACCCATTTCGTCGCTTATTCGTGATGGCTTGGTGTATCCGTTTTGTGCATGACGGTTTTCAGCTCGTCAAGCGCTACGGGCGGTGACAGCCCTTTTTCTGATGCAACCTTTCGTAAAAGTTTTGAACCAGCATGTTTTCTCCCTTCGGCAACTGTTTTGATGTTCAAAAGATGCTTGACGCCTACGTTTTTTTCATGACGGAGTTGCCGCCCCACGAGCCGCAGCCGAGTGTGAGCGGAAGGCGCCCACTAAGATTGGCCTGGTCGCCGATACCGCCCTGAGAGGAGGGTGTATTTACAAGAATACGGCAGGTTTTCATGTGGGACGAATTCATTCAGCTTTTCCTGCTGTGTGAGTTAACATCGAGATAAATAGTGAGGTGTGACCGTAGCCGCCGTCCGCAATGAGCTGCTCCGCCTTAGTTTCAAACATGATACCTTTCCTCGCAGTTTGCTCGGGTAATAATACGCGTGCCGGTCGAGGCCGATGTGCGCGCCGGACTTTGCCTCGCTGGAATCGGATGGGCCAACAGCCACTTGTTGCGGGCGGTCATCCCAGATGTCTTCTTCGCTCTGCGGCTCAAACGCGGGCTTTTCCGTGTTCGCTAGCACTGGCGGGACGACGGCGACGCGGAAGCCGGTCTGTGCGGTCTGGCAGGTGCGCATAGTGGGCATCGTGCCGTAGATCTCGACGGCCGTGCCCGCCGGGACGCGGAAGGCGCTTGACCTTCGCGGTGTCGAGGCTGGCCGTCTTCGATCTCGTCTTCTTTTGCAAGCGAGGAGAATAAAAATCCTGCTCGCCGACGTTGATCTCGCTGTCCCGAGCACAAACTGAACGAAGTAGCTACTG
>VOFK01001569.1_pt1 | contig 30094 bp, 58 predicted proteins | sample 5384121 | NCBI WGS metagenome assembly VOFK01 (sample SAMN12384730, study PRJNA508395) | human gut metagenome | isolation source: healthy gut J | host: Homo sapiens | reverse complement strand
CTCAATATGCTTCATTCAATTACATGTGCTGAAATTTATTCTCACTTGAGCTTGTCGCCCATTTGTCTGCTCATACTTAGGATGTGTCTTTGAAGCTCTTACGCACTCGAACCAACACTTAACAGCTTCGCTTCTCGTTGAACCTTTACCCCCATGAACGCTGTCATATCAGACGTTGTTATCTTCTGCTGATTATCGTCATACTGAGGGATAGGAACAACGCCCCAGTTCTCGCCCTCCTTTGGAGTTTGGTTGCCTGTGTAAAGCCCACTCGCCCATTGCATAGAAACAAGCAGTTCTGATTGAAGCAATCTCTTGCAGAGCCTACCCAGCCGTTTAGGATAAGTCCGTCCTTCATCATATTATAAAGGAAGTTCTGAGCCTTTTTTCGATATCAGGGTCGTTAAGGTTGCTTGAAAATTCGTTTGTTGCAGGATCATAGTTTACAAGACGCTTGCCCGTCTGCTGAACAACGTGCGCTCTGAAGAAGCCGTTTACGCCGTAACGCTCAGTATCAGCCGGTGCGTTGCCAACATATGAGGACATAATATCCTCCCAATTCTTCCAAGTCCACTCATTGTTTACATAAAGCTCATATGGATCGTCAAGGCCCTCTGCGTCAATGATATCCTTATCATAGCAGAGCATCGCAGAAGCAGAATAGCCAAGAGGCGCAACATAGTGCTTTCCATTGAGCATGAACTGATCTGCTGTATCCTTTGTTGCAGACCACAAAGGCTGGCTGAAATCAACTATGCTGTCGATAGGCTGATACATATCCTTTACTACCTGTGAAGGAAATGCAAGCCACTCATACTTGAATATATCAGGAATATCCTTGTTAGCTGTGATAGCAGCAGCAAAGATTATCAAATCTGTCCTCATTTGAAGTCTGCTGGAATCTTATCTTTCCGCCCTTGCTCTCAAAAAGCTGAAGCTCTGTGCTCTTCTCAGGACTGCCCTTAGTAGGGTTAAGGTCGCCCTCACCGAGATAAAGTATCTCTTTTTCAGCACCCCCTCAGGGATAGCCTCGATAGATTCCGTGTCAGCTACCGCAACGTTCTCTGTTGCAGAAAAAATCGTCCTCCGCCTTGCTTTGAAGAATCTGATGAGCTTCCGCAACCCGCTACTCCTGTTGCCATTGACAAAGCCATTACAGCCGCTATGTACTTTTTTTGTAATTCATAAAAATATTCCCTCCATAATTAAATATTTTAGCACCAAAGCTGTCCGTCTGTAGTTGATGAGTTCATATATTAAATCTTGCTATAATTATACAAACACATATAAAGCTATTGTCAATCACCATTATAGCACAATTATCAGCAATTTAATTGTACACTTTTGCACAATTAAATCCATATGTATTGTTAAAACGCAATATTACAATCAATATAGTTTAAAATATACGCATAAAGTTCAAATATTCAATATGCCCGTTTTGAATGAATATAAAAAACAGATACAAGAGCTTTTTTGTAGAAAACATTAACCAAAAACAGCAAAATATGTACAGCATTTATGCAGTTCGTAAAACTTTTTTCATGTAATCGTTTGATGTTTTCAGTGGTACTTGTAATTAGCGAATTATTATAATAGTATACTTGTTTAAAGAAGATTTTTTTACCGAAAGGAAATTGCTTGATATGACAGATTTTGAAAGAAACAAAGCAAGGGTGACAGCCGAATACGAGGCTCTCATCAACAGAAAAAACATTGTGTCCGACAGCTACAACGGAATTTATGACAGATACGTTTACCCTGTTCTGACAGCCGCACACGCACCTATTATCTGGAAATATGACATGAACCCTGAGACAAATCCATACTTCATGGAGAGATTGGGCATAAACGCAGTACTGAACTCAGGCGCTATTTATCTCAACGGCAAGAAATTATTACCTTGTTGCAAGAGTTGAGGGCAAATGACAGAAAGTCATTTTTTGCAGTAGCAGAGAGCGACAGCCCTGTTGACGGCTTCCGTTTCTGGGACTTCCCTGTTCAGCTTCCTGACACTGAACCGGAGGAAACAAACGTATACGATATGAGACTTACCCTGCATGAGGACGGCTGGATATACGGTGTATTCTGCTCAGAGAGCAAGGATAAGACTTCAAACGATCTTTCTGCCGCTACAGCTCAGGCTGGAATCGTAAGACAAAGGATCTTAAGACATGGGAAAGACTTCCTAATCTCAAGTCCAAGTCACCACAGCAGAGAAACGTTGTGCTTCACCCTGAGTTCGTTGACGGAAAGTACGCATTCTACACACGTCCACAGGACGATTTTATCGAAACTGGCTCAGGCGGAGGAGTATGCTTCGGTCTTTGCGAAGACATTACAAACCCTGTTATCTGCACAGACGAAGTTGTTATCTCACCAAGGCAGTATCACACAATCACAGAGGTAAAGAATGGTGCAGGCGCAGTGCCTATCAAGACACCAAAAGGTTGGATACACATTGCACATGGCGTAAGAAACACAGCCGCAGGTCTTAGATATGTAATTTATGTATTTGCAACTGACCTTAAAGACCCTTCAAGCTAATCGCTTCGCCGTCAGGACTTTTCATTGCACCACACGGCAGTGAAAAGAGTGGGTGACGTATCAAACGTTGCGTTCACAAACGGTGCTATCGTTCGTGAAAAATGGTGACGTGTACATTTACTACGCTTCATCAGACACAAGGCTTCACGTTGCGGCAACAACAATTGACAAGCTTATGGATTACACATTCAACACACCGTCAGACCCACTGCGTTCTGTTGACTGCGTAAAAAGCAGAGATGCGAGCTTATCAGAAAAAATCTCGAATATCTTAACAAGTAATATATCAAACACAAACAGACGGCTTCTGCTGTCTGTTTTTTGTACACTAAAACTTTTTCAAGTCTGCCATATCCGTGCATAAATATTGCACTGCCCATGTAGGGGATGTCGAGGGCGCCGTCCCCTACAATTATGCTATGGTTTGTCTGCCGGAAAATTGCTGAGTCCCTTTACCGCAACTTTTTTTTATATACCCTCTTGCAATCGTCCACAATCTATGGTATAATTAATTAATAAAAGCACAATATATGCAATACCACGCACAAAAAATTTTCTCTTTAACTAAGGAGTGTTTATAATGAGATGTCCTTTTTGCAACTATGAAGATACAAGAGTAATAGATTCACGTCCAAGCGAGGGAAAAAAGCGTCGCCGCCGTGAGTGTCCGAAATGCGGAAAGCGTTTCACTACTTATGAGGTGGTCGAAAAGCCACAGCTTATGGTATACAAGCGTGACGGCTCGTTTGAGCCTTTTTGACGACAGAAGCTTATAAAAGGCATTCAGAACGCTATCAAAAAAGCGTCCTGTCAGTGTTGATGATATGAAAAACCTTGTTGACGATATAGAGAATACCTTTGCAAACAAAATGCAGACTGAGACCACCACCAGCGAAATAGGCGATATGGTGCTTATGGGTCTGAAAAAGCTTGACCACGTTGCATATGTGCGTTTTGCTTCCGTTTACAAGGACTTCTCTGACGTTGATTCGTTCATTCAGATAATCACTGAGCTTTCTGACAAGAAGAAATAAATAAGAGCGTTCCGATAATTTTCGGGACGCTTTTTTGAAAAAAAGCGGACAGCCAAAGCCGTCCGCCATATTTTTCATATTGTATTAAAGCTGTGTATCAACAAAAATTGTATAGATAGCCTTTATTGCAGATTCAAAATCAGGCTCGTTTACACCGATGATGATGTTAAGCTCGCTAGAGCCCTGATCTATCATCTTTACGTTTACATGAGCGTGTGCAAGGGGCTGAAAATATTCTGCCTGCTGTACCTCTGTTTGACTTCATTGCACGTCCCACAACTGCAATAGCGCAAGGTCTGTTTCAATATCAATTGTATCAGGGTGACAGTTTCTGTGCAGACCTGACATTATCTCCTGCTCCTTTGGAGCAAACTCTGCCTGATGAACAACAACAGACATTGTGTCGATGCCTGATGGCATATGCTCAAAGCAGATACCATTCTTCTCGAATACTTCAAGCACTCTTCTGCCGAAACCAAGCTCTGCGTTCATCATATCCTTTTCGATATTAACTACAGTAAAGCCCTTCTTTCCCTGCTATACCTGTGATAGTGAATGCGGAGGCTTCTGAGATGTGGACTCAACTATCATTGTACCCATATCCTCAGGCTTGTTTGTGTTCTTGATGTTTATTGGGATACCTGCTTTTCTTACAGGGAAAAATAGCGTCCTCATGAAGTACGCCTGCACCCATGTAAGAAAGCTCTCTCAGTTCCTTATATGTTATGGTAGTGATAGGCTGTGGGTTGTCGATAATTCTAGGATCGCATACCAGGAAGCCTGATACGTCTGTCCAGTTCTCATAAAGATCAGCGTTTACTGCTGCGGCAACGATAGAACCTGTTACGTCAGAACCGCCTCTTGAAAATGTCTTGATAGTATCGTTTGGCATTGAGCCGTAGAAACCAGGTATTACTGCATTGTCAGGGTGTAGCTAATCTCTGAGGAAGCACCTCGTTTGTTCTTGCAGAATCGAACTGACCCTGATCGTTAAAATAGATAACATCGGCAGCGTCAACAAAGTTATATCCAAGATATTTAGCAAGAACGATACCGTTAAGATACTCGCCACGGGAAGCCGCATAGTCACGTCCCGCCTTGCCGATAAAAGCAAGCCTTGATAGTTTCAAACTCCTTGTCAAGAGAAAGGTCAAGACCCAAATCATTGATTATGCCGTAATATCTTTCCTTGATAGCGTCGAACTCGCTGCTGAAATCCTTGCCCTTTGCAGCAAGATCATAGCAGCCGTAAAAGCATATCAGTTACCTTTGTATCGTTTGAAAATCTTTTACCAGGAGCAGACGGCACAACAAATCTTCTTGAGCTTTCCGCTGTGATTATCTCCTTAACCTTTTTGAACTGCTCAGCACTTGCAAGAGAGCTTCCACCGAATTTTACAACCTTTGTCATTTCACAAACCCCTTATAAACTATAGAATTAATCCTGTCTGCGTACTTTTCCCACGCTGACGTTACAATAAATAGTATACCGAATTTGCGTGATTAAGTCAATGTATAAATGGACTAATTTTTATAGTTTTTTTGGTGTATGTTTGTGAAATACGCTTGTATTTGTATGACGTACAACTCATGCTTATCTGTCTGCCTATTATCTGTAATGTTCGTCTATCCACTTATCATGTTTTCGTGAAAGAAAGCCCCAGCGTTCTTCAACACAAAATGCAGCAGATAAAACAAGCGGCAAAGAAAGCAGCACAGCCCGCAATAATAAGAATAGCCATATTACTTACGTTCACAAGAACGCCTCCCCGTCTCGGTTTTTGTTATGACTATATTATAGCGTTCCTTACTTAAACAGACCTTAATGCAAAGTGAAAACCATGTGAAAAAAGCCCCGACCGAAAGTGCGGCGCTGATATAGCAGTATAATCCCAACTACTATATTAAGACCAAAACAGCGAGCTATGAAAATGAAAGACAGATACTTCCACAAGAGAGGTATCTGTCTTTTTACATAGAAGAAACGACTTCCGTTATTAGATTTAACTGGAACTAGTGGTCTGAACTAATTTATTCTTTATGATTTCCAGACTTTTAAAACCATTATGTTCAGATGAAAAACCAGAAATAATTGCTTCCATCGTTTCGGAACTCCAGTAAATGGTTAGTTTTTTCTTTGTGCGAGTTATCGCTGTGTAAAAATACACCTTTTGTTATTTTTTCGGTATTAACGCTCGGAATAACAACTTTTTACAGAATCATATTCTAAGCCTTGTGCTTTATGAATCGAAACGGCATATGCTAACTGGAAAGGTATAATAGTCTTCTTAGCGTTTTCCTCGTCATCAACTTCATCTTCATCGAAAGCATATACAATGAGTTTAATCCGAGTTTTTCGTCTATGGTGTCAATGTACTCTATTTGATCTGATTTTACATTGTTGTTCAGTAATTATTGTTTCCACATCAATAGTAAACGCTATTTGATCATCAGCCTTTTCAATTTCAACGATGATCCCTTTAAGATTATTATAAAGATATGTGAAACGAGAGTTATCATTAAAGAGAATTTTGTCTCCCTTTTTAAACCTCCAGCTTTGCCATATTATAGCTTCTCCATTTGGTTTGCATTTTGGAAATAACTGTTTATATTATTTAACCCGAATTTCCCATCATAGTTCAAGCATAAAACAACTTCATCTTTAACGTCAGAAGTAAAAATATCTGATCCGATTTCCTTTGAAAAGGGCCCAGTCTATGACGAGTTTTTCGGTGATCCTAACATCATTGTTCCTTACTTCTTCCCATAGGCTCAGTAAGTTTTTCTTCCCGAGTCCGCCAAGTATCAAGTAATTCAACGTTAGCTCCATGTGTAGTTATGATATCTTTAGCATAATAAAACCAGTTACCAAAATCAATTGATTCGATTTGATTGATGTCTCCTGCAAGGACAATCAATGAATCGAACTAATTTTACTAATAAAGTTAAGCATCGTTCGATTATCTATTGTACTGCACTCATCTACAAAAATAATATCATAATCTGGCAAATTAACTCTTCTTGTAAAACTATCAATACAAATAAAATCAGAATCTGATCCTGGATTATCAATTCTTCTTTGAAGGTGTTGAATGGCAGCATGTGTGTTTTAGTAAGAAAAAGCTTTTTTGATTTGGGCATAAGACTAGATATATAATTAATAAGTGTTGTTTTACCCGTTCCAGCAGCACCATATATCAACAGTATTCTTGAATTAACAAAAGCATATTTAATTGCTTTTTTGCTTGGAAACATCAACCTTGTCAAAGAGTGCTGAATGATCTTTTTATAAATCGTGCGTTTAGTTCTTTTTTGACCTTTAATTCCTGCTTGCGTAAAATCTAACAATCTCTGTAGAATCTTAAGTGTAATGGTTTCATAGGCAGATATTGTAACTAAGCCACTATCATTTACTATGCTATATCCTTGATCTTGCTCCCACTCAACTAAATACTCATTATAATCGTTAATGGATTTGTCTGAAGCAATTTCGCTTGCTTTGAAATATAATTCACCCATTTATTTATCGCATTTCTTATTCTTAGATATGGTAAAAGAATATTGATTTTTTTCTGTTCCAGATGCACTAAGTATTTTTTTGTTATACTAACTTCAGCTGTTTTACTATGTGGTAAATTTGCTAGAAGCGGATTGCGTTCAAATGGACGACATCCTGATGCAAAAGGTAAAGAGGGGACTTAAGCTAGCATTTTTGTGAATCTATTAGGCATTACATCAATTAGACTTTTTTCACGAAGATTAATCAAAAGATAACGAACAACATTTTTTCTTCAAATATTACGGAATCGGAAGAATAATCTCTTCTCAATATCTCAATCACTTCTCTAAAGTGTTTAGTGTTTGTATTACCATATATTTGATCAGTAATTGAATGGAAATCCATTTCTTGTAAATCAATAAGATCAAGCAACGTCATTCCCGTTTTGGTGAGAAAACTCATTAATTCAGCATACTCGCCATAGTTTGCATTCAAACTTAACTGGAATATTTAATATTCTTCCAAGTTTGTTTAAACAAGTAGGTGCAATGGATACCCTCCAGTTTGTGATGATTTTTTATATTTGAAGCAATACCCCATAAATCAATCGTTGTGTCGGTATAGCCAATATTAATTGAATAACCAGTTGAAATATTCTGCTTTGAATAAACAGTTATTCTATTAAATTTAGTAGCATATTTATTGGCTAATTGCAAGGTGATTTCATAATAACGTTTGGTGCCAACATAAAATGGCATTTTCTTTTGAACATAAAAACGTGTGCTTTCCATAGAACGAGGTGATAAATCCGTAGATTCAATAGCTTTTTGCAACTATATTATAGTACTCGTTGTCAAGTTGATCCGTATTTAGTGGGAACTTTTCAAGGTTTTGCAAGATTAAAATCTTGTAAATATTATCGAAAAAATTCTCTAATCTGCCACATGAAGTTATAGTATTTTAGCATCAATCTTTCAGATTGACCATCTTCCGGAATACGGCCAATCAATATACTTCAATCCTCTTAAAAAATTAGCAAGATATTTAGTTCTCAAATCGAGTTGAGCTTGTTCATATGCTAATTGAAGATTTGGCTTTGAGCATCCAAGATTATAAGAGTTTAGTAAAAGAGCCGCTCTACAAAGATCATATAATTTCGGTAGAATATCTTGTGAGACTTCATCTCTAGTTGCGCCAAGGCTTTCTATTGTATCAATACTTCTGAATATCGACCTATTACAAGCCATTACAATTCTTTTTGATCTCATCAAGATTAAGCTGAGTTGAACTAAGCTTATTTACAAATGAATGATGTTCAATTATACGATCAAGTTTTTTTACAAAAATCAATAATACTTTCATCAGTATTATAAATTTCCTCTGAGGGGGCGAAATCAACCGTTATACTTCCTTGAGTGAAATTTATAGAGTTGATATAGTCTACAGACATATACTTCCAGAAAACACGTTCAGAGCCTCTTTCATCAGGATTAAGTACAACAACAAAGAGTATTCCGGGGTCTAAGGTGACATCCATAGCCATCGTTGCAGGAAAACCAAGACTTTGCAATGAATATTTGATTTTCCCATTATCCTCTCTGTATGAATGAGATCCTTTTATCTGAACAAAGAAATTTTGCTTAGGTCGCCTTGATACATCAGGATCTGCTACATATTCAAACGTTCCATCAGTATTAGGCCACTTATCATTAGATGCAAATAATGGGTTAATCCGCCCATTTGAACGAAAAAAAGAATTCTAATGTAGAGACAGCAGCTTCGTCTTCTGCTGATCTTTCAGTATGCGTTTTTATGTGCTTTTCTATTAGTTCTTTGGGCTGCTCTAACATTTTTTACTCCTTTCTCTGCCTAAGGCAAACAATCGCATCATTCAACCTTATTATAATAATCTAGTCTTAAATCATTAAGTTCTTTTTCGTACAGCCCGCCAATCCTTCATGTACAAATCCATACATGAAATAAAAACTGAATTATGTGTACGTTCCCTTTAAATGGAGAAGTTCATGCAATATTACATACTCTAAACACTCGATTGGTTTCAGTGCAAGCTGTAAATTAAACCATAGTTTTTTCTTCTCTGTATTACAAGTTCCCCAGCGAGTTAACATATATTTGGTTTGCCAAGAATCACAGTATAGCTCGGTAAGCCTTTCCCACTTCGGAAGTAATCTTTCAATTTCCGCTTTTAGTAAGATACGGTACTGCTCTCGCACATAGTTTTCTCTTTGCTATACTGTACTTTCTTCACGCATAGAGAGTATTACCTTATCTCCTTTTTATTTCAAATCCGTTCTTTTTGTGAATTAGGCTGAAAGGATAGATAATATTGTTTTTCCCCATATGAAAAGCGTTTCTCCGCTTACATACTGACGTTTAGTGCTTCTTGCCTGATGTTGAAACTTTTTCAATCTGTTTTTTGATCCAAATAAGATTTGTTCGGGCATATATTTCTATTACCTTATCATCAATAGATGACGGAGCAGAGAATAACGACGTGTCCATCAGGAGGCTTGACCTGAAGATGCATATTCTTGATATTCTTTTTATGGATATCAATAGGTATGCCAGAAATCATAATTGTCATATATTAGTATTCCTCCTGCTTTTCGATGATTTTAAATAATCTTTCGACTTCAGAATCATCATTAAGAATAATGAATAAAAAAAAGCTTTCTTTATTCTATTTTCTTTATAGGATCACCACGGAATCCACTCATTTTACTGCTAAGAACAGCATTATGAAGTTTGATTGCTAATATTTCATTACCGTCAGTATTATCGTATAGAGCTTGCAAAGCCTTACTTTTTTCTTATGCTTTCAGGATAGTCTTCATTTTGTTCCGGATGTTCAACATTTTTTAGCAAGTTTTATTTGTTCCTCAAGGAGTTCCTTATAAGAGATAACGCCTTGCTTTCTTTTTTTTTGAATCAGCTCATCCAGTATTGTTGACATCTTTTCATAATACTTAGGGTTGACCGCAACTTTTTTCTACCATTTTACGACGAATATTATTTTCAATTGCTTCAGCTGCTCCTTCTTTTTTATCTGAGGGGCATCTTCTTCGGTCATGATTTCTCCCTGTTCTGCTACGAAATCAAGTAGTGTTAGATCATCGAACTCACCGATTTTAACGCTATCTGAAGCTGTAATATAGTTGTCGATCAGTTTGCGCATATCCGGCTCATAAGCTTTAAAAATCCAAGAAGTCTCCACTTTTATTTCCGATTGTCTGTTTCAGCTCAACATAGAATTTTACTTTTTCATCGTATGCAGATACTTCTTTGGCAGTATAAATATCAACCATGTATGGCTTGGCTTCTGCAAATGCACGAACTAAACCGCTTACAAGCTTATAAAGCCTCTCTCTAAGGCGAGAATAGATCTCATCAGTTTCTTCGCTCATGCCGGATTCTCCGCAGAAATAATGCATATACTGTAAATCACCCTTTGGAGCTTCTACGCCTTCGCATAGTTCTTCCAACTGATCGTACACTTCATTGAAATGCTTGATTGCTTCAGCGCTTCTATCTTTGATAAGTCCATCGACATCTTCCGGATCATAGTTTTCAAATGCACCTGATGTATAGGTGTCCATAGCATTCTTTAGGTCTCCGAAAAGCTGCTTATAATCAACGATATATCCAAATTCCTTTGTGTCACCATCCAGTCTGTTAACACGGCAAATAGCTTGGAACAAACCGTGATCCTGCATACTCTTGTCAATATACAGATATGTACACGGCGGAGCATCAAATCCTGTGAGCAGCTTATCAACCACAATGAGCAGTTTCATGTTTGCAGGCTGGTTGATAAACTTATCTTTAACATCTTTTCAAAGTCCTCGACTTTTTTCTGTATTGAAAGCTTTTCAGGAAGATTATCAGGATCAAGTCCTAACATACGGAGATATATCTCGTATTTTTTCAAAAGTTTCATTTTCATCATCGGCACTTACAGTATCAGTTCTCAGATCACCGGCTTGCGGAGTGTAAGAGGAGATAATCGCACACTTCTTGAAACCTCTCTGCTGGAAGATCTCATAATACTTGCAAGCAGTATAGATCGAATCTGAAACGAGAATTGCATTTCCATTTCCGTCCATTAGGCGAGGCTTCAAATCAAAATCCTGAATTATATCCCAAGCGACACGTTCAAGCCTTGAACGGGAACTATAGATTTTCTGCATACTTGCCCATTTCTCTTTCAGCTTTGCTTTTTAGCTCTGCTTGAAAGAGAACGTGTTTTAACGTCAAACCATTGGTCAACTCTGTCATGAGCGCTAAGCTCCTGGGGGGGATATCTCTGTATTCATATCTCAGATCAAGCACAACACCGTCACGCACAGCTTCGTTATACTTATAGGTATGAATATAAGTGCCAAACACTTCTATGCTTGTCTTCTTATCTTTTTCAGAAGCGGTGTTCCTGTAAAACCGATGAAGATCGCATCAGGCATGATTGCCTGCATTGCTGCGTGGAGCTTGCCTCGTGACTGCGTTCTGTGACATTCATCAACAAAGACAAAAGATTTTTTTCCTTTCGCCTTAAAGTCAGCAGGGAGCGACTTCTTCAACTCATCAATATACTTGTCATAATCGGATTCAGTAGCTTCTCCGCCACGACGACCAAATTTATGCACCAATGAACATAAGAGTGAACTGTCATAGGAATTCAACTTACGGAGCAGATCATCACAGCTCTTGGTTCTGGTGATCTTTTCATCAACACCAATGTATGTCTTTTTCAATCTGCTCATCCAGTTCATCACGGTCGGTGACGATAAGCACGAGAGTTTTCTTCTTTACAATTGGCAAGGATCCATTTTGACAGCCATACCATTGTCAACGTTTTACCGCTGCCTTGAGTATGCCATAGAATACCGCCACGCTGTTTTGCTAATCTGTTCTGAGTACGTTTTATGCCGAAAAAACTGATTATAGCGGCATACCTTCTTAATGCCCTTATCGAAAACTACAAAATTCTCAATGAGGTCTATAAAGCGTTTCTTATCGAACATCTGATACAGCTGCTGAAGCAGGAGGTTATCAATATGATCGCAGTATTCCATAATACGTGCATCTTCAGGATCACGCTCGTCTTCGTTTTCATGGAATCCGTCAGGCTTCCATTCCATATAGTATTTTTCGCCTGTCAGAATAGTGCCGTAACGCAGACCTTCTATTTCATTGCCTGCCATACAAAACTGCACTGTGGTAAAGAACGATGCAATAAAGCCGTCCTTCTGATTGGTAAGGTTCTGCCTGATACCGTTTGAAACGGACACGCTGCTCTTTTTCAGCTCTATAACTGCCATGGCGATGCCGTTGACATAAATAACAAGATCTGGTCTTTTCTCCTGACGGTCAATAACCGTTACTTCCTCGGCTATTGCAAAAATCATTATTTGTAGGGTTATCAACATCAATGAAGTAAACCGTCTTGGGGAGCTTTCGGGAGTTTCCTTGACCTTGAGCAGCACCGTTTCAGCAACAGCGTATAGACCTTATGGTTAGCATCATAAAAGCCCATGTGTCATATCATCAGCAGCTTTCACAAAGTTCGGCAACAGCACCGTCTATCAGCCTTTCACTGTAACCGCTAAGGCGCAGGTACGCACGAAGTCGGTCTTCACGGATATTTTTTTTTGCTGTGTCTTTCAGGTTGCCAATATATTTATAATCGAGGATATTTCTGTTCTTAAAGAAATCAATTACACGATTTTGCGTGGTTCTCTCGGTATCACCGATACTCATACGTACATTCCTCCTTAATGTGTTTGTTATTTCATGGAAAAAAAAAACTTTCTGATCAATCCTGCTTTTATGCTTTTTTATATTTATCACACTTACGCTGGTGAAGGGTGATAAGGGTGTCAAGATTGAGAGAAAAAGGTTCCGATTTTTTGTGTTCATCTTTTTGAGTAGGTAATAAAATAGGTGTCTTTTTCCCCGCTTTCGATAGTATAAGTTCCGACTGTTCCTATTCCAGCAGCATTCTTTTATAAAGTTCTGAATGAAACTACCGTTAAAAGAATGATAGAAAAATTCGCCATCTATTCTATCTTCATTTTTTGAACCAAATAATATTTCCATCCTTGAAGTATAGCGGTTCTTCGTTGTTTATCAATATTGGAACGCCTATTGTTCCAACACCCGTTACAAGCAAATCACCAATTTTCACTTTGCCCGATAAAGCACTGTACTCATCATATTTCTCTTGTGATATAAATAACGGTTCAGAAACTTCTTCGTTTTTTGATACTGCTACAATATCTCTTGCTCTTAAAAATCTTACACCTGAATCTGTCCAATCGGACTGATGAATTCGTTTTACAGATGTTATTTCCATCAGCTCACCCAACTTACGCTGTTCCCAATCGTCAGTAAATCCTTTGAATCTTAGTTCAGGCTTATCAGCACCATTTTGGGAAACATTTTTTTTTCAGCATAGCCGCTTTGAATTGAATCAACTTGTCACACTTACGCTGATGAAGAGTGATAAGGGTGTCGAGCTTTGAAAAAATACTCTCCGATTTTTTTTCTTGTTCCTCATATTTCGGATAAAGCAAAACTACATTTTCCAAATCCGAATTATGAATATGAACAACAGATTTTCCCTGCGCTCTTTTTGAAAGCTCTTTTTTTGCTGATTTCCGTTTGAAATCGTCAGGGCAAGGAAAACAGGATTGATATAATCGTCAGGAACAATAATATTCAAATCGCCACCAAGCAAAATGCCCGATTTTTTTGCGACAAATGAAGCCCTTGAAATATCTTCTGCCGTTTCGCCAGATGCAGGCACGATAACTTCGTGTCCAGTGCTATAAACAGAATTAGGCTGAACATCTACGAAAGTATCGACCTCGCTGATAACAGTTTCATACTTTGTGTAGAGCCTACCATAAAGAATTATGGGAGTGCCATTTTCTTTCAAATCGTTCTTTGAATATCCTGATCCTTTGGAAAATGTCGCAGCGGTCCTTAACTCACACGCTGTTCCCAAGTGTCAGTAAATCCTTTGAATCTTATCGCCGGAGTTTTGTTATTATTCGACATCGTTTGAACCTCCGAGCAATTCTATTAACTCTGCAAAAGCTTTCATATCATAATCATTGCCTGTTAATTCACCAAGCATATCTGACAGTGATGATTCTGCTTCGTTTATCTGACCGTCAAGGTCTGTAAGTGTAAGCTTATATCTTTTTTGAAAGCTCAGTGATACGCTCGGCAAGCTTATGAGAAATTGCTGTGTACAGATCAATTATTCCCTTGCCTATGGCATAATACCACTTCTTGTCTACAAGCAGTTCCTTGATCTCATCATCGGTAAGTGACGCATATCTCTCACGAGCCTTTTCATCAAGTGCCTTATCCATTTCTTTTATAAGCTTTGTAGACCTCCTCAGACCTTTGTGCAAGCTCAAACGCTTTCTTTAACTCTTCATAGTCATCGGCGTATGCAGCAGGTGCAGGCGCTTCTGCACGGGCTGCACTTAAAAAGCATTATTTATGGATGTTTTTGGTTACTGTTCCTTTATCGGTATACGCAACTTCCAGTTCAGCGTGCTTGTCGATATACTGTGTATATTCCTTCTTTTTCATTGACGGAAGAAGATTCAAAAAAGCGTTACAAGGCTGTCAATAAGCGGAGTATGGACATTTTCCATGATCTTGTCGATTTTCTCCTGAATGTCCTTGCTCTTTGACTTTTCCACCCTCTGCAAGTTCCGATAATGCCGAGTCTTCTGCCGATTTCTCGATCATTGCCATGAGTCTTGAATCGGTCTCTGCGACAATATCCATAAGGTCATCTATCGCCTTTTTTCTCCTCGAGGGAATAGCTCTGAGATAACTATTTTCTTCGGAATAAAAGCTTACCTTCCCAGCCTGCAACCTTTAGCTCAGGGTTGCCGTCAGCATCGGTTTTCTTTGTCTCCTTCATGATGTTCTCGGTCTCTCTTGCAATTTCATAGCCCTTATCATCCGAGATTATCAAAAGAAACATCGTCATTAAGCACTTCGTTCCAGTATGCAAGAAGTATCTGGTAAATATCATACTTGTTGATAAGCAAGATATCTTCAAATGCTTTCATTATATTCTCTGCCAACTCGGATATGAGAATTTTGGCAGAAACGGAGCTATCAAGTTTTTTCAACTTTGTATCTGCAAAAGATTTCCAGTCTGTGAATGCCTTGTCGATAAGATCCCCATATGCCGAGAATTCACCATTAGCATATATCATTCTGCGAATGTCGTTTTCTTCCACATTCAGCTTATAATAGCCATCACTAAGCGAACTGAGCAACTCATCTTTCAGCGTCAGGGAATGCATCCCAGTATTTACTCAGTGCATCTATATCCACAGCAGGGATACCGCCGTGAATATGAGCATAAATATCCTGTATATCCTCAGGCTCGGAAGAATCTATATAACGGGAAATATTCAGGTTATAGCCATTCTTCTCTTTGATCTCCTTATTGGGGAACAAAGCGAGCATATTTAGGATCATCTGTAATCTGCTCATTGAATGTAGTGACTATGCGATAGATATCCTGTTCACGCAGTCTGTTCTTGTTTCCGTCCTTAACAAATCCCTTTCCTGCATCTATCATAAAGATTCCGGAACGGTTTTCAGCACCCTCTTTTATCGATTATAATAATACAAGCAGGTATTCCCCCGTACCGTAAAACAGGTTAGGCGGCAGACTGATAATGCCTTTGATCCAGCCCTTATCAACGATAGCCCTGACGAATAGTACCTTCAGCATTTCCACGGAACAGAACACCATGAGGGAGAATGACAGCAGCTTTACCCGTAGATTTCAGCGTTTTTAATATGTGCATCAACCAGGCATAGTCGCCGTTTTTCTCAGGTGGTCTATCTCCATAACCGGAGAACCTTCCATACTCCTTCAAACCATCTGACCAGTTTTTAAGAGAAAAGGGGATTCGCAACAATATAGTCGAAGCGTTCCAGTTCGGAAGAATCTTTCATTTTTGATAAACTGAGGATCAGAAAAAGTATTACCTGCCATGATCTTGATAGTAGCTTTATTATGAAGAACGGCATTCATTTTAGCAAGACCTGCCGTCGAACTCTTTTTCCTGTCCATAACCTGATATCTCAAAAGGAACCTCTGCAAGTGCTCTGATAAGTAATGAACCACTACCACAAGCAGGATCACATACTGTGGCATCATGATCCGTACATTTATCTATGCCTATAACCTTTGCAAGAATGCGTGATACTTCTGCCGGGGTATAGAACTGCCCCTTACTTTTTACCGCTTTCGGTGGCAAAAAGTTTCTCATAAGGTATTCATAAGCATCGCCAATGATATCGTCACCGTCAGCTTTATTATTTGAGAAATCAATTCAGGACGCTGAAAAATGGCTATAAGCTTTGTGAGCTTATCGACCATTTCCTGTCCTTTACCGATTTTTGCTTCATCATTGAAATGTGCGATGTCAATTACACCTTTTAGACTGTCATTTACTTCAGCAAGGCGAGCGATGATTTTATCTATACCTTCGCAATATTCTTTCTTGTTCTTGAGTGCAATAAAGTCATCAAAAGAACAGCCTATTCTTTTTCGGGATCAGGATTGGGATCATGTTCTTTATCGAAAACGGTCAAAATCTCCGTATTTATGTCCCTTATACTTATCCGTTACATACTTCATAAACAAAAGGGTTAGTATGTAATCCTTATACTGTGATGCATCCATTCCTCCGCGCAGTGCATCACAACTTGCCCATAGTGAACTATATAATTCCGTTTTCTTAACCGCCATAATACGAATCTCCCTTACAATTAAGTTGCTATATTTCCTACTCAATAGCACTTTTTGCCGCTTTTTACCCATGCATCAAGCCCGAGCGTTTGAATTTCCACTGCTTACCGATTTTGTGGGCAGGGATATCTTTTATTATTGCGAATCCAACTTCGGATAGTAACAGGCTTGATTCCTAAGTGTTCAGCTGCCTCTTCAAGGCTTATCCATTTTTCATTAACAGCGCTATTTCCCATTTTATCACCTCTTGTAGTAGATGAAATATATAACAATCCATTATGATTATACTATATCGGTTTGAAAATTACAAGAGGTTTAGTGTTATTTCGTGATATTTATACTAAGTTTATGTATATGCATTGTGCATTTTTCTTTGTCGTATAGAACGAGGCTCTCAGAATCACTCTGAAAAGCCTCGTTTCGTATTTATAGATATCAGAACGGATGCTGTATCTGACAGCCGCAGTGAGCCATTTTTCGTTCGCCTGAGAGCATACCACCTGCACTATCAGAAAAATTTGCTCCGAATTAACGTCCACCTTAACAGCAAACTTATTCTGAAAGTGCAGTTCCTCCACGATGAGAACAGCGGTGTTATCGGGAGTGTTCCTGAGTGAACCAACAAAGGTAATCGTACCGCCTTTGGAATAGAGAAAAACTCACAGCACTTGCATTATCATCAAAAGCGAGGCAGGTGAAAGTATCGCTCTCGACATCCTCAACGCCTTTCTGCTTAGGCTGCTCAACGGCGATACTGAATTTACAGTATTTAGGGGTCATCTTTGGTAGTAACAGCAGGCTCGCTTAGAAGCCTGCATGACATCATGATCTTATTCAACATAGTCTGCTCCTTGTCAATCTTCGTCCGAACACTCGTTAAGCCCGTGTATAAGCTGAATGTATACGCACTCTGCTCGGTCGTGCTCCTCGCCGTCCGTGGACATCATTATTTCAAGGAAATATGCCTTAGCCTGTTCATAGTCCGTCCAGACTTCACGCTTGCCATTGCATACGGTAGTGACCTTGTTTTGTTCTCGGCATTGCCAATTCTGGTGTTTTCAACATAGCTGTGTACCTCCATAATTTTTATCGTGAATCCATTATATCCGATAAAAACTACCGGAGTCCAGCATATTAGAATGATTGTAATAATTCTTGTGAAAGGCGCAACAAAAAGTATGTTTTTTCCCCAGTGCATTGCGCTGTGATGCTAATTGACTTTTTCGAGTATGTGTGCTATGATATTTGAAAAGAATTCTAGTAAATGCTAAATCAGCAGACATTTATGTATTGATCAGAAAGAATTATCGGAGGTTTTTTATATGAGCAACACCGTTGATGTATATTTTTTATTTAAAATCATGCCAATTGAGTATATTGATAATTTTGCTAAAGGAAATTTCTATTTTTCGTGTTGTGGAAACTGGGTAGATATTGCTAAAAAGGATTTGGAAAAGGACAAGGAGATAAATATGAAGGTGTATTTGCCAAATATATAAGGAAGAACAGTAGAAAGCCAGTGAAGTATTATAAGACACTTTTTAAAAAAAAAGATTTAAAAATCGAACAAGAAGGAGATTATGTATTATTAAGAAGAATATCTTCCTTATATATTCCAGCAATTTGTTTTTTATAGTTTGGATAATAATACATAAATAGAGTTTTTCCCTGAAAAAGAAAAGGCTCGAATCGAAAGGAAATCATAAACAATTGTGGAGATGCAGAAGAAATAACTGTTGATAAATTCCTCGCTTGGAATATCTGATAAATATTTGTCGGAGTTTTCTATCGACTCAGACAAAATAGATGCTGTAACGATACAGCCTCGAAAAGTATTGAACGAATTTAAAAATAAAGGATTATTCTATCAAAAGTTACTTATATTGATATGGATACCGAATTCGACATATTTAAAGATAAGCTATATGAAAAATACGATTTTAACTTTAATGATGCTATTGATAAACATATTGAGATATTTTTTCAAGGATAAAAGCAAATTATTCACATCAATGTGAATTAAGAGCGATTATTCTTGATGAACGATTAAAAAGTATAAAACGAGGAAAAACAATACATCTCGATAATCTTTCAAGTATCAGCGTAAGTGGAAAAGACGGAGCACCAGTCAATGCAACCGGTAAAGATTTCATATGCTATACCAAAAACGCAAGAGATTTATTTGGCAAAGTAGTTCTGAAAAAAAAGCTGAATTAAACCATCCTAATATTGAAAAAGATATTATTTGGATATTGTTCTTTTTAGCTTTGTTTATAAAGATTCTTTCTCCTCCCACTCCTCGATGTTTCTGCTGATGTTTTTATTATAAACCCGTGCGGAAGTCACGTCAATCCACGCCCGTAGAGTGGATTATTCGATGCATTTTTTCTGCTTAGATTCGGGGGATTATCCCTCAGCAAGCATTGTATGTCGTTTCTCACGAAACTTGTGGGAACGATATACCGTGCTTAAGCTGAGGTTGAATTTTGTCCCTTGGGGATCTCTGTTTCCGAGCCATCAGGCTCGGTATTTTGCTCACTTGTGGTTCAAGGGATAGCATCAGTTCTTGTAAAAATCTCGGTCGGGGTCATAGAGCAGAGCTCCTTGTCAAGCTATGTATCGGTTAGCATTCAAATCTGAAAATTTGTAATGCGGAGATACCGAGCTTGCTGGGATTGATTATGCCCCCTTGGTACTTCTCTGTATCCGAGTCATCAGGCTCGGTGTTTTTGCTCACTTGTGGTCAATAATTTTGTATCAGATCTTCATCTATTATCGTTCGGGGCATAGGGGGTAGAACCCCCTGTCAAGCTATGTATCCAGCATTCAAATTTGAAATTTGTAATGCAGGGATGCCGTGCTTGCTGGATTTGACTTCAATCGAAATTGATAGCCGTATAGAAATTAGCGCTTGGATGACATTTAATAAATAATGTGTAGTTTAGATATTGCAAATAATAAGACAAAATGCTATAATATGTACATAGGTATATGGTTTTATTTGAGGTATAACGGAAATGATAGATACACTCACGGCGTATAAATGCTCATTTAGATTTTTGCAGCGTAATAATCCATTAATAGGCGAACAGAGATATGCCATAAAAAGATGATAAAAACCAGATTATTCCTTCTTGGAATTTTTGAATGACTACACAGAGTATACTAAGGATATTGCTGTGGGCGAAAGTTCTCATAGAGCAATTTCTTTATCTCAAGATAATATAGATTATTCAGAGCAAAAACGATATTTGTAAATGGCATATAATTATGAGTGCTGGAAAACAAGGACAGCCTGTTACAGTTGTTAAAATACATACAAAGAAAAAGATATAATTATGGATCGGATACGGCGGCTTTATATAACCATCATGTGTTTTTTTATCAAAATCTGATTCAATTATTGCTATCTTCCATAGACAGAATGGATCGGGATGTAAGAGCGTTTTCCTTGAAACCGCAAATAAAAAGCAATCAAATCTCGAGGTATTAAACTTGAGATGGAATTAATTATGCCTATGAGCAATTCAGTTATCGATGCCACTCCAACAAAGATTACTCTTCAGTATAAAAAAGATGTAATCTCATCAGATGTTGCTGATAATATAGGTAAACATAAGAAAAGCTATCTGGTGCGTGAATTAGGATTGAATTTAAGTGTTAATGAAAATAATAGTATCATGCGGATTTTTTTAGAGATTTTCAATTACGCAGAATTCCTTCAAATGAAGCTTTTGCATTAATAAAGGCAGAAATTAATGATTCAAAAAGAATACAATGACGCTGAAGTTAATGTTAAAAATAGGAAATAGGCGAAGGAAAATTAAATGGAATGAATTTGAATCTATGATGGGCACTTATGATATTTCAGAAAAAAACTATATAATGCATATAGTAAATCGAAAAGATTTTGTTCGTGAATTATACATATCAGTTGATGAATATTATAATATGATTACAGATTCAGAGGTGATTTAATATGCTTGAAAAAATAGCAAGTATATCTGTTATTGTTATTTTAATATGTATGCTATTCTTAAATCCCAAAAGTCAATATAATAAAAATCCTCATAAAACAGCTTTCGGTTTTTAAAAATGCTAAAAATGAAAAGATATCAGTATGGGATTTTAGTCTGCTTTATAGTTGCCCCAATAGTATTAGCTATACTACTTGTTTTTTATATTGGGATAATGATATATCCAATAGTGTCGCCAGTGTTTTGACTACCGTGTATGCCTTTGTTTTTACAGTGCTATTCGGGTTTGCAGCTGTTCTTGTAGGAAAGATTGATAGTAAAAATGAGCTTGAAAAGCAAGTAACTGAGGAGACTTTTGTTTCAGTGCTAACTTCAAATATTCTATCATTGATTAATGCAATAGCATCTATAATCTTACTAAATATTAATGAAGACTCAGAATGCGTTCGCAATTTAGTATCTGCTATTATTTACAGCATTTCATTTATCACAATTATGCTTTTATTGATGATAACTAAAAGAACATTTATCATATACTGTGATAAGAAAAAGAAATAAAACCATATCTGAAGCAGTCTTTTTTAGGCTGCTTCTTTTGCATTTTCAGTATAAATTGCACCGGGGAAAACCGAAATTCATTCCAAAGTTCGTGCGCAATGCGGCTGGACAATCGCCTTTATTGCGCACTATAATATTCATAGTCGCAAAATACTTGGTCGGTCGAAAGGAAGAAATATCGACCTTGTGGCTGCATAGAGGGTAAGAGAGATAAAGCGATGCCCTCACCAATGCGTAGAGATATATAAGCAAAGGAAAGATCGCTATGAACAAAGAAAACAACGTGTCCGAGTACAAGATCGGACGAACAACTTACATCGTGAAGTTAGTATTCAACCCTGCTTCAAAGGAACGCCTTACGGATATTCTGCAAAGACTGATAGACCGTGAATGTGAAGAAATGCTCGGTGAATCCGGACAAGAACCTGAGAAAGTAGGCTGTGTAATATTGGCATTTCGGCGCATTGCCATTGACGGTATATTGCGCTATAATGATAACATAGCTCGCTTTATCTGTCGGAAAAGAAGGTTAATATGACAGACAAGATAACAGCGTTGTATTGTCGTCTTTCGCAGGACGATATGTTACAGGGTGAGAGTAATAGTATCACCAATCAGAAGGCTATCCTCAAAAAGTATGCGGAGGATAGCGGTTTCCAGCAATCTCGTTTACTACGTTGATGACGGAGTTTCGGGTACGACGTTTGAACGTGATGGCTTCAAGGCTGATGGCAGATGTTGAAGCAGGCAAAGTGGGAACGGTCATCACCAAAGATCTGAGCAGACCTCGGCAGAGACTACCTGAAAAACCGGTGAGTACATTGAGATCATATTCCCTGACTATGATGTCCGCTATATCGCTATCAATGATAACGTGGATACTCTCAAGAGCGAGAATGAGCTGATGGCTTTCAAGAACATTTTTAATGACTGGTACGCCAGGGATACATCGAAGAAGATTCGTGCTGTATCCAAGGCAAAGGGTCAGTCGGGCAAACCGCTTTCTCTGCCTATTTACGGGTACAAGGCATCTGAGGAAGATAAGCACAAGTGGATCATTGATGATGAGCCTGCAGCGGTTGTCCGCAAAATATACAAGCTCTGCATCAGCGGCTACGGTCCGACTCAGATAGCTCGTAAGCTGACTGAGGAAGGTAAATCCCAAATCCGACGGCTTACGCTATATCGCAGGGAAGAAACCCAGCCAACAAGAATTCAAGGCTTGACCGCTGGTGTACTGAAACTGTCATTGACATTTTAGAGCACCCCGAATACATCGGTCATACGGTGAACTTCCGTACACGCCGCAAGTCCTACAAGAACAAGCGTAAGATCGAAAATCCAAAAAGAAGACTGGCTCATCTTTGAGAATACCCACGAGCCTATCGTCACACAGCAGGAGTTTGATCTTGTTCAGGAGATGCGTAAGAATAAGCGCAGAAATCAGAAGCAGGAAACTGTAAATCCGTTTTCGGGCATCTGTTTCTGTGCTGACTGTGGTAAAAAGCTATACCTGTGCCGTTCAAGAAGTCTTAGCGAAGATCAGGAACATCTGAAATGCTCCACTCATTCAGCTGATAAGGATAGATGTTCAGCCCATTATATCAGGACTGTTGTGCTGAAAGAGTTGGTTCTGAATGCACTGAACAAGCTCCTTGATAATGTCAATGACAATGAAGCTGAGTTTGTGCAGACAGCCATGGACAACTCTGCGTCAAAGCATTCTTCTGATGTATTTAAGGCAAAGAAAGCTCTCAATCAGGCTGAAAAGCGTATTGCTGAACTTGACAGACTTTTCGCAAGACTCTATGAGGACAATATTTCGGGTAAGATCTCTAACGAACGTTTTTGCTGTACTGTCCGCAGGATATGAGGACGAGCAGAAGAAATTGAAAGCGTAAGCATCAGAGCTTACTGCTTTTATTGAAACAGCAGAGCAGAAATGTGCTGATGTGAACTCCTTTATAAAGGTAGTGCAGAAGTATGAGCATATCACGGAACTTACTTCCGAGATCATGCATGAACTTATCGAGAAGATAGTTGTTTACGCTCCTGAAAAGAGCGATGGGCATCGTACTCAGCAGATAGAGATACACTTTCGATTTGATGTGGCTGTCGCTACGGCAATAGCTGACAGCAGAGAATACGACAAAAAGAAAAAAGGGCTGCGTAACTGCGATGTTACGCAACCTTATCTTCAAATCACATAAACTGCTTTTTATGCGCCCCGACCGAAGTCAGGGCTTTTTTCATCAGACTGCTTAAACCGTCACAGCCTGAGTATTATTCTTTTTAAGCACCTCAATAAAATCTTTTTCAGGAACAGGCTTTGAGAAGTAGTATCCCTGAATGAAATCACAGCCCATGCCAAGAAGCGTGTCGAGCTGATGCTTGTCCTCGATACCCTCGGCAACTATCTGCATATTGAGCTTCTTTATCATCGCCACTGTACTCTCAATGGCGATATGCGCCTTTTTCGCTCTTGAAACATTCCCAGACTATTTCCTTTTCAAGCTTGATAAACCTGAAAGGCAGGCTGAGAAGATATGTCATATTTGCATATCCCGTACCATAATCGTCAAGTGCAAACTTCACACCATAGTCGGAAAGGGTCTTGATGTTTTTCTCCATAATGTGCGGGTATACACCGCTGCAGTTTCCGTTACTTCAAGACAAATAGACGATGGGTCTACCTTGTATCTGTCCATAATGCTGAGAAGCTGCTCTACAAGGTCAGATTGCATACACTGGACTACCGATAGGTTTACCTGCACATATTCGATACCAAGTGAAGTTCCCACGCCTTTCTTTATAAAATCGGCAGGCTTCCTCGAAAACATATTTGCCTATTTTGAGTATCTTGCCGTTTTCCTCAGCTATAGGAATAAATTCCTGTGGAGGGATAAAACCAAGCTTTTTCATCCTTAAGCCTAACAAGGGCTTCACAGGAAACTATCTTGTTTCTTGAACTTGAATATATCGGCTGATAGTATACCTCAAAGCCACGATTATCCAGAGCCTTGTCTATAGCATTCTCTACCTCGCTTCGACGTTTGCTGTCATAAAAGTTTATGTCAGTTGCATGAAGAAGTCTTTCGGTTTCAGGTTCACGATGCTTGAACTGCTCGATAAAGTCCACCAGCATATCTGCATTGTCAACGTCCCTCAGGGCAGTCGATACGCATAAAAAGCAGGCTGTTATCAAAGTATCAACAGTACCTATATTCCAGTTTTCAGACAGCTTTTTCCTTATTGCACGATACGTTTCCCCCACCTTTTCAGAATCCTTCGGAAACATAAGAGCAAAGCATTCGTCCTCCAAATAAAATCCATCGCCCAGATTAACAAAGTTATAAAGATAGTCGGAAAAAAGCTTCTTAACAGAGAGTTGGAAAAACGTCCGCCAAAGGTTTTCATAAACATTTTTGAAATCCGGTATCCTTATGAGCAATAATGTAAAATCAGAAGCTGAGGCATATTTTTTTATGGAACACCTATTGACAAAGCTGCTCCAGTTGAGCATTTTCGTTCCTTGGTCTATCATATCGTCCTGACTTTGCAAAGTGAACATTATTAGAAGCATACATACAGATGCCGCAAAGCACTCCACAAGAAGGAGTTTATTGATCATCTGAACAATTACCGCCACTACAGTCATTGAGATAAAAGGCTGTTATAGAAGTGACCACCTGTCTTGATAGCATACTTCTATTACCCATTGCGTAAACGATGCCAAATATAAGATAATAAATCGCCACAATGTATGTAAATGGCTGAAGAGTGCCACGATGATAACCACCTTGACTATCCACATAGATGATAAAATGTGTTGCAGGCGTCGTAATCACAAGCAAAAGATCAACGATCATCGGTGTATATAAAAAGCTTTTGAAAAGAGCAGACATCTCTTTATAGCCGTCCGTCAGGAAAAAAGTATATATATCACAAATAGAAACGGAATAAGATTATGTGTAAAATAATAAGCCGTATGGAAGAAGATTTTAAGCCCTATGCCCCATTCGCCGGTAGAAAACACACTTAAAATATCCAACACAGTTGACAAAGCCGAGTCGCCCACGAGAATGCCAAAGACCTTATTCTTGTTGCACGGAATACGCTTTTTGAAATAGAATACAACTCCTGTGATAGCATATATCACAAGGGCAACATATATCATAATGGATAATATAACCCACAACGCAGACCTCCCCGTATTGTTATGGTAATATTTTAACATAACTCTGTTATGGCTTCAACCGATTTAACAAAAAGTTATAATATTTTTGGTTGTGTGCATAACTTTACATATAAATAAAAGCCCGAATTTATGGTTTTTGTCAATTATTATCTATTCGTTGTAATGTTCATTCTTGCGGTTTACTGATAAGATATCATAAACATTTTAACATTATCCTAAAAGCTTCACCCAAAAATGAAAAGTTAGAAAAACGATGATAATTTAACTTACGGCAAAAAGATTATACATAGTTTTAAATAATTTTTAAATTTGTCGGTTTGACTTGACTAATAAACATCTTGGAGTTATAATAAAAACGTGGTAAAGATCTGTCATAAGACTTGTAAAAAGCTAGTCTTTTGACAGAGTTTCTGTATATACAGAAATAATTAGTTCTTACTGATCTTTAGAGACGAAAACAGGAGGTAAATAATTATGTTAAAATGTTTTAAAGACGAAAATTCTGGTGTGCAGTAGGCGGAGCAACCGCAGTCATTCTTGGCAAGAAAGTCGTAAAGGCTAAGAAAACAAGAGAGCTTGCCGTTACAGGTCTTGCAAAGGGAATGAAGCTCAAGAGCGACGCTCAGTCAGCACTGAGAAGCATGAAGGACGAAGCATCTGACATCTGCTATGACGCTAAGGTCGAGGCAGGGATAGATGACGAGGAAGAAGTAACTGAATAATGAAAGCTCAGATCGTTTATGACAAGCCCTGCCGCATACGTTTTCGCTGTGGTAGCAACGCTTTCACAAAAAGAACTTGAACGGTCGATACATAAGCTTGTTATGTCAAACCGTGGGCGATCGCCTGCGAGGCTCACTATGAGAACGGCGGAATACTTATACGCTATAAAGAGGGTCACAGAGCCGAAGCTGTCGAACTTGTAAGAAAGCTCAGAGGAAGCGACCTGGCACCTGTCAGCGACAATCAGTATGACACCGAGGAGATAGACAGAACATTCAAATCTGACCTTGCAAAGCTTGTGATGCAAAGATATATAAGAAAAGCTATTCTGCCTGCACCTATAGGCGCAGCACTTATCGTGTACAGCGGACTTAAATACATAGCAAAGGGCGTAAGCGCACTGTTTGACGGCAAGCTTACAGTTGAGGTGCTTGACGGAGCGTCAATAAGCGCTTGTCTTATCCAGAAAAAATTACAATACGGCTGGCACTGTCATGTTCCTGCTTTCTGTATCAGGCTTGCTGGAGGATTACACAAGAGCGAGAACAAGAGCCGCTCTTACTGACAGCTTGGCGATAAAGGCAGATCAGGTATGGCTGGCAGGCAGGGGACGCTGATACTTTATACCAATGTCACAGCTTCAGGTGGACGATTGCATAAGAGTTCGCACAGGAAGCGTTATCCCTGTTGACGGTCAGATAACCGAGGGCGAAGCTTACATAAATGAAGCTTCCATGACAGGCGAGCCTCTTGCGGTCATGAAAGAGCGCAGGAGCAAGCGTATTTGCGGGAACAGTTGTCGAGGAAGGCTCAGTTGTGATAAAAGTTCGCAAGCTTTCTTCCGACACAAAGATAAGCAAGATAATCGAGCTTATCGACAACTCAGAAAACCTTAAAGCAGGGGTGCAGAGCAAAGCGGAGCGTCTTGCGGACTCTATCGTGCCGTACAGCTTCCTTGCCTTTGGTCTTACACTGCTGTTTACTAGAAATGTCACAAAAAAGCAGTTTCCGTTCTTATGGTGGACTATTCCTGCGCTATCAAGCTTTCAACACCTATAGCCGTTATATCCGCTATTAAAGAAGCCGCTGATGATGACGTTACGGTAAAGGGCGGAAAATATCTTGAAAGAATACGCACTTGCCGATTCTATCGTTTTTGACAAGACCGGCACTCTTACAAACGCTGAGCCTGTGCTTGAAAAGGTAATAGCCCTCGGGGATTACTCGAGGCGGAAACGCTGAATATTGCGGCTTGCCTTGAAGAGCACTTCCCCTCACAGCGTAGCGAGAGCTATAGTAAAGGGTGCGGCCGATAGAGATATCGACCATGCCGAGGAACACGCTGAGGTGCAGTATATAGTTGCCCACGGAATTTCAACAACGCTTCACGGCAAACGTGCTATCATAGGAAGCAGGCATTTTGTCTGCGAGGACGAGGGCATAGAGATAACAGACGAACAGCAGGCTGAGATCGACGAAAAGTCGGGAGCATGCTCAGTGGTTTATCTAGCTGTAGGCGACAAGCTCACAGGTGCGCTCTGCATAAGCGACCCGCCAAGACCTGAAGCTGAGGAAGCTGTTAAACAGCTCAAAGAAGCAGGCATCACAAATATCGTGATGCTCACAGGCGACAGCGCAAAGGCTGCCGAGATAACTGCACAGAAGCTTGGCATATCAGATTTCAGGGCGCAGGTTCTTCCTGAGGACAAGCACAGATATGTTCAACAGCTCAAAGAGCATGGACACAGAGTAATAATGGTAGGCGACGGAATAAACGACGCTCCAGCCCTTTGCGGCGGCGAACGTTTCTGTTGCAATGAGCGATGCTTCCGATATCGCAAAGGAAACTGCCGATATCACAGTTCGTGGTGCAGACCTTACACAGCTTGCGTCTATAAGACAGCTTAGCGAGAAGCTAATGCACCGAATAAACAGTAACTACAGATTTATACTGCTGTTCAATTCAGTGCTTCTGTTGTCAGGAGCTTTCGGGCTTTTACAGCCGTCAGCCTCAGCGCTTCTGCACAACGCTTCAACAATGGCGATCTGTGCAAAGAGCATGACTCCTTTAGAGGATAAAAAAAGCGCAAAAAAGAAAAACAAGTAAACAAAATATAAAGGGGCTGTAAAAAAGTCCCCAAGAAAAAAAGGCTGCGATCTTGCCAAAAAGCAAGACAGCAGTCTTTTTTGGTATAATTAAAGTATCATGAATAACCAACCACAAGAATATTATACACCATATCAATTAAAATTTCCAATAGAAATTGAAAAAAAAATTGAAACAACTGACCCGGTATATACATTTTGTGAAGTGATGAATCATATTGACCTGAGTAAATACCTGACGACTGAGGACCGCAGGACAGGCCGTCCAAGATATGAAGAAGAAACTTTGCTGAAAGTAATACTGTTTGCATTTATGGAAAACGGATACGAATCATTGCGAAAAAATAGAAAAACTCTGCAAAACCGATATTCGCTTTATGTGGCTGCTGCAGGATAATCCTCCGCCAAAACCACTCGACAATAGGCAATTTTATGAACAATGTCCTAAATAGAAAAATAGATGAGATCTTTGCGGATATCAACAGTTACATTTTTACGGTGGAAAATGTTGACCTCAACCACGTTTACATAGACGGAACAAAGATAGAAGCCAACGCAAACAAATACAGCTGGGTATGGAAAAAAAAAAGCTGTGAGAAAAACCGTCTGAAGGTATTTGCAAGGATAACAGAATTGCTTTTGGTGAAATGAATGAAAAGATCTCTTCATTCTGCGTAAAATTCGGCATTCGTGAAGAATATGCTATTGAGTATTTAGAGCAAATACAGCAGCAATATGTAAAGCTTTGCGGCTTTGACCCGGAAACTGCAATTCGGGGACGGGGACATCATAAAACAATTGAACAGAGGCATTATGACAAGCTTTCGGAATACATTTCAAAGGCTAAAAAAGTATGCAGAACACAAAAAGATATGCGGAGATGAACGCAATAGTTACTCAAGACCGATCGTGACGCAACATTTATGCGTATGAAAAAGGACTATATGGGTAACGATCAGCTTCTTCCGCTACAATATCCAATTAGGTGTCTGTGATGAATATATCGCAGTATTCGACGTAAAACAATATGCGTCTGATATGGAATGTTTCAAGCCTTTGATAGAAAAGTTCAATCAGATATACGAAAAATATCCTGAATATCCGGTAGCAGACGCAGGATACGGCAGCTTTAATAATTATCTGTATTGTGAAAGAACACGGCATGAAAAAAATACAAAATTTTACTATGTATGAAAGGAAATCAAGGACAAAAATATCGAGATGATCCGTACAGAGCAGTAAATTTTCCGATAGATGCAGATGGCGATCAATATGTCTAACGGAAAAAAAGTTTCATTATCTTTACAGCAGACCTGTAAGAGGAAACAAATATGGCAAGAACAAGAAAAATTTTATCAATGTGAAGATTACGGCCAATTGTCTTTTAAAGAAAAAATGCTGTGTAAGTGCAAGGAATCGCAAAAAAATTCGCTTGAATGAAGGAGCGACAAAGTTTCACAAGGAAGTGCTCTGCAATCTGAACAGCATTCACGAACTGCTGCGTATGAACCGAAGTATCCAGTCCGGAAGGTGCAAAACGGCATTATCAAGTGGAACGGAGTCATATGCCAGAGCTCCTGAAGGATCAAAAAGCAATTTGAATTTGACATTTCAATAAAAAGCGGCATAAATTTA
>VOFK01001103.1_pt1 | contig 30098 bp, 57 predicted proteins | sample 5384121 | NCBI WGS metagenome assembly VOFK01 (sample SAMN12384730, study PRJNA508395) | human gut metagenome | isolation source: healthy gut J | host: Homo sapiens | reverse complement strand
CGATATGTCCATCGGATTTCACATGTTTTTTGATAATCCGTAGAAATCGTGAAAGGGGGTTTTTCCCGCCGATATAGCTTGTCCGTATTCGAAACACGCCGATCAGGCAGACAAAAATCATAATCCGTCGGCAGATCCGGCTCGATGTCCGAAAAGTTGCCCACATGGATCGTCACGTTGTCACAGTCCTGATGGCGGTAAGCGTGATCAGCTGCGTTTTTTCGAAAGGTCGACGCAGGTTACGCTGCCGCCTTCTGTGCGAGGCTTCCCGTAATCGCGCCGCAGCCGGAACCGATTTCCAGCACCTTCATGCTTTTGTCAACAGGCAGCCATCCGACGACGATATTTTCCCCCGCAGGTCTGAAAGGTGGTAAAGCACCTCCCAGCTCGCCGCTTTATAGATTTCCTGGGGATATTCCCGGGGCGGGATTGTTTTTACCAGCTCCAAAAGTGCATCCTCCGACGCTCCGTCGCAGTAAAAATCCTGTTCCGGATAATGGGAATAATCCAGCACAACGTTCCCGATCTTCTCTGTCCTGCCTGTCTGCATGCGTTAAATCTCCTTCACCTCAACCTGAGATTCCATATCAAAAATAGCCCACTGTATCCTTGTCGGACACGACCGTAATATTATTCAGCACGTCATAAAAGACGATGGTACACTTTTAAACGTATCTTTTTCATACCCTGTCACGCCCAGAGATAGTCACCGCCCTGCAGGCGCATCTTCTGGCGGAATGTAATTTCCAGCACCTGTCCCGCCTTTACGCTCTCAGAAACGTCTTTTCAAACATCGTGTTCGTTCCCGTGATCTCCGCCCTTGATGTTTTTTGATGGAAAAAGCAAAGATCGGCGCCGGAAGATCCTGACCGATTTTTCACCTTCATATGCATCGTGAATTCGTCGCCCTTTAAAATTGCGGTCGTCTGCACGTCGTTTTTGTCCGTAATGTAATACGAAACAATTTCCGCCTGCTTCGTGCCGTATTCCAGTGTCTCCGGGTTGACGCCCATGCGCGCCGCTTCCCTGCTTCTTTTCTGTTTGTCAAGCGCCGCCCGAACATCCCCGTCCCGCCGTCAGGTCAGGCATCCACTGCCAGCCTTAGGCGTTTCGTACTGTCGCCCACCAGCACCTGCTTGTAGGCGTCGATCATGTCTTTGGGCGAGCCTTCTCCGAGCTTTACGCCCTGATTTAACAGGATCGCACGGTCGCAGTATTTTGCTGATCGCGCTCAGATCGTGGCTGACGAACAGGATCGTCTTGCCTTTTTTCTTGAATTCCTCGAATTTTCGATAGCATTTTGCCTGGAAAAATACGTCGCCAACCGAAAGCGCCTCATCGACGATCAGGATTTCCGGGTCGATATTGATGGCAACTGCAAATGCCAGTCGGACAAACATACCGCTGGAATAGGTCTTTACCGGCTGGTACATAGTCCCCGATATCCGCAAAATCCAGGATATCCTGCAGCTTTTCATCAATTTCTTTTTTCAGCAAAACCGATCATCGTTCCATTCAGATAAATATTTTCGATGCCGTTGTATTCCATGTTAAAGCCTGCGCCCAGCTCCAGCAAGGCGGAAATTCTGCCGTTTACCTGCACAGTGCCGCTCGTCTCATGTAATACGCCGGTGATAATCTTTAAAATCGTCGATTTGCCGGAGCCGTTCGTGCCAATAATGCCGACAGTCTCTCCTTTATAAATGTCCAGACTGACATCCTTTAATGCGTAATGCGGCGTGGAAAGTTTCTTTTTTGTCAGTCCCAGGGATTCGATCAGACGGTCCCGGTTTCTGCGGTACAGCTTGTATACTTTGCTCACCCTGTCCACATGAATTGCCAGTTCTTTTTGTTCCATAACCAGTTTTCCTTTACATGATATCCGCAAAATGAATCTTGAGTTTCTTGAAAATCAGCGCGCCAATGCCAAACAGCACCACCGTGATAATCCAGAAATAAACCGTGGAGTAAAAGTCTTCCCAGAACCACTGTTTTCCGTATACAGCGCTTCTGTAGCCCTCCACAATGTATACAAGCGGATTGATTTTCACGATCATCTGAAGCTTCATCGGAAAATCATTGATATTCCACAGCACCGGAGTTGCCCACATACCGACCTGCAGAAAGATATTGACAATGGACTGCAGATCCCTGAAAAAGATGACAACCGAGCAGGTCGTATAACTGAGTGCCAGTACAAAAACGAACATGCAGAAGCTGTAATAAAATACCTGCAGTGTATACAGGCTCGGATAATAGCCGTTCAATGCTGCCACGATCAGTAAAACCAGCACGAAAAACGCATGAATAAATGTCGCTGCAATAATCTTGATAATCGGCAGGATACTGATTTTGAATACGACTTTTTTTACCAGGTAATTATATTCCAGCAGCGATACCATTGCGCTGGTCAGGGCTTCGGAAAAATAAAACCAGGGCACCAGTCCCGCTGTCAGAAACAGGATATACGGAACACCTTCTACGCCTCCGGAGGCATAACCTGTCCGGTTCGGGAAAATAATCACGAAAACAACCCAGTACATCGCAACTGTGATGACCGGCTGCACCATCGCCCAGAACGCTCCCATATAAGAGCCTGCGTAGCGCTTTTTGAAATCGCTCTTTGCCAGTTTCCAGATCAGCCTGCGGTTCTGGTATAATTCCACCGGCAGCACCGTGATCTTATCGTATAACCGGATAAAGGCAATGACCGCCGCCACGATCAGCACGCAGGCAATCACTTTTTTCAGCAGCTCATCCTGCGGATTGGCAAGGGGATTATGATAAACAAGGATAATAACGGCAAGAATCGCCATCACCGCAGTGAATATGGCGATTCCTGTTTTTTTATTCAGTCTCTTCATTTATTTCTGCTTTCTGTAAATTCGGCAAAAGAGCCCCACTTTTTATCTTTGTCAGACAAGGTCAGTTCCATTCCTTCCGGAATCGGCCATTCTACGCCGATCTGGGGATCGTTCCATGCCAGACCGCCTTCGTCGTTGGGATGATAGAAGTCGGTGCACTTATAGGCAAATTCCGCATAATCCGACAGCACTACAAAAGCCGTGTGCGAAATTTTGGGGATAAAGAACTGCTTTTTGTTCTCTTCGGAAAGCAGCACACCGTACCACTGACCATAGGTTTTGGAGCCGGGACGTAAGTCAACCGCAACGTCAAACACTTCGCCGCGAATCGCTCTCACCAGCTTTGTCCTGGGGTAATTGATCTGGAAATGAAGCCCCGCAGAACGCCTTTTTGGATGCGGACTGGTTGTCCTGTACGAAAACCTGATCGATGCCGGCTTCCTTGTAATCGTTGTAGTTATAAGTCTCCATGAAGTAACCGCGGGCGTCGCCGAACACCTGGGGGGTGATCACCTTAAGACCTTCGATATGACATGTTTCTACTGAAATTTTTTCCCATTTTTCTATTCTCCTGTTCCGTTTTTAAAGTCCGTTTTGCGACCTCTACGAGATATTTTCCATAGTTGGTCTTCATCAGCGGCTCCGCAAGCTTTAAGAGCTGCTGTTTATCGATAAAACCTCTGCGGAACGCGATTTCCTCAATGCAGGAAATGTACATGCCCTGACGCTTCTGTACCGCTGCGACGAAATCTGCCGCATCCAGCAGTGCATCGTGGTTGCCGGTATCGAGCCATGCAAAGCCTCTGCCCAGCGTCTCCACCATCAGCGTCCCTCTGCGCAGATATTCGTTGTTGATCGAAGTGATTTCGACCTCGCCTCTTGCAGACGGCTTTACGTTGCGGGCGATTTCCACAACGTCGTTATCATAAAAATACAGTCCGGGAACTGCGTAGTTGCTCTTGGGATGCTCCGGCTTTTCCTCGATGGAAAGCGCTTTGCCGTTTTCATCGAATTCCACCACGCCGTATTCTCTGGGATCGCGGACAAAATAGCCGAAAATCGTCGCCCCCTTTTCCCGCTCCGCTGCCTGACGCAGCACTCTGGAAAAAAGCTCTGTCCATAGAAAATATTGTCGCCCAGAACAAGGGCAACGCTGTCGTTTCCGATGAAATCCGCGCCGATCAAAAATGCGTCTGCCAGTCCGCGGGGCGTCTCCTGAACCGCATAGGACATCGAAAGTCCCAGCTGTTCGCCTGTACCGAACAGTTCTTTAAAAAGCAGGCAGATCCCTGGGCGTGGAAATAATCAGAATCTCCCGGATGCCCGCCAGCATCAGTGTGGAGAGTGGATAATAAATCATCGGTTTGTCGTAAACCGGCATAATCTGTTTGGATACCGCCTTGGTCAGCGGATAAAGGCGGGTTCCGGAGCCCGCCTGCAAGAATGATACCTTTCATAGATTCCTCCATTCCTATGCGTTCATTCGCCTGTATGAAAAACATTTTTTGCTTTACAGGATCGCTCCGGCGGCACTGTTCTACTGCCGTGCGCTCCTGCCCAGATGCGCCAAAAGGGGAACGGTGTCGCGCGCCGTCCCCATTCTGGTATACAAAGCCCTGTTTTCTTCGGTCTGTCCGGCATTTTCCTCCCGGCAGTCCGGAATTTTCTCAGGCTTTGTACATTTCGTTATAATATTTCTGGTAGTCGCCGCTGGTTACGCGCTCCATCCAGTCTTCATGCTCGAAGTACCATGCAATGGTCTTTTTGATGCCTTCTTTGAACATCGTCTCCGGATACCAGCCGATCTCTTTCTTAATTTTGTCGGGAGCGATCGCGTATCTTCTGTCGTGTCCCCTTACGGTCTGCTACATAGGTAATCAGATCCTTGCTGACCAGCGCCTTGCGCGGGTCGTCGTCTGCAAGCATCTCCTGCAGGGTCTCGATAATGATTTCGATGATCTGAATGTTCTGTTTTTCGTTATGACCGCCTACATTGTAGGTTTCGAACAGTCTGCCCTGCTCCTGCACCATGTCGATGGCCTTTGCGTGGTCTTCGACATACAGCCAGTCGCGGACGTTCTTGCCGTCGCCGTATACCGGAAGCTTCTTGCCGTGCAGCGCATTGTTGATGATCAGCGGAATCAGCTTTTCCGGAAACTGGTAAGGGCCGTAGTTATTAGAGCAGTTTGTGATATTTGCAGGGAAATGATAGGTATCCATATACGCTTTTACAAGCATATCAGATCCTGCCTTGCTGGCAGAATACGGGCTGGGGTGCATGGGGGTTGTCTCATAGAAATAGCCGCCATCTTCGCTCAAAGAGCCGTATACTTCATCCGTCGAAACATGCAGGAATTTCTTGCCCGGCTTAAAGGTGCCGTCCGGAAGCTCCCACGCGTTCTTTGCGCAGTTTAACATCACGGCAGTACCCAGCACGTTGGTCTGTACGAATACCTCGGGATTTTTGATGCTTCTGTCTACATGGCTTTCCGCTGCAAAATGAACTACGCGGTCAATATCGTTTTCTGCAAAGATCTTTGCAATCGCTTCTTTATCGCAGATATTTGCTTTTACAAAGGTATAGTTATCGCGGTTTTCAATGTCCTTTAAGTTCTCGAGATTGCCCGCATAGGTCAGCGCATCCACATTGATAATGCGGATTTCGTTGTCATACTTGCGGAACATATAGTGAATGTAATTGGAACCGATAAACCCCGCTCCTCCGGTAACAAGATAGGTTCTCATGCCTCTTCTCCTTTTCGATTCTGCGCAAAAGGACGCAAAATCCCATAATCCTGATTTTTTTCCAGTGTACCATATTTTCCGTGTTTTTCCAACAGGAAAATACGGCATTGCCGCCATTCCCGGCAATGCGCGCTGCAGTTTCGGATATCCTGCGAGGAACTGCAGCGCCCTGTCCGTATCAAATTTTGTCACAATATCAGTAACCCATATAGCTTACGTTTAAGTCAACATTTCCTTTGATTCCTGCAATCGACCCTCTCGACGAATACTGCCACATCTTAACGTCCTCCATAGGTCGGTGCAGCAACATACTGCGCCAGCCAGAATCTTTGCAGCCGCCAAGGGGCCTGTATTGATCTTTTCCGTCAGCCAGTTTTTGTTCGCATACAATCCCGGCGTGTAGCCGCTGTTACGGATCGTCTGGCAGGAATAATGCGTTGATGACAGACGTTCGCGCCGCTTTGGAGATTCCGTCTGCGCGCCCATTCGCGCTCTCCACGTCAATATAGACAGGATAAGTGATTCTGTAATTTTTAATCAGAGAAAGCGTCATGGAGGCCTCTTCGACCGCTTCCACTTCATTCACCGCCTGGCTGAAGAAATAAATACCGACCTTCAGACCTGCCGCCGTCGCCCTGAATATTTTCTTAAACTTCTGATCCTCTACCAGCACACCCAGCCGAGCCGCGGTAGCCGCAGCGCAGGATGACGTACTGTACGCCGGAATTTTTGACTGCGTTCCAGTCGATATTGCCGTTGTGTTTGGAAATGTCAATTCCCATCACAGTTCCCGTATTTAAGCTGCCGTCCCCATTGAACGTGTATTTCACGCCCTGGATCACCTGTTCGCCGGTAACGGCGGTCCCGTTTTTGTCATAGAAAAAGCGTTTTCCGTCGATCGTCTGCCACCCGGTATACCGATATTCCACATTCGCTTTTTTGCGGTAAAATTTGTCTTTGGTATAATAATCCGCCGTCGTTGCCTCACGGTAGGTATCCCCGTCCTTGCACGAGGTACAGCTGGAGTTTGCCGTTTTTATCTTTCAATAAGGTCTTTGTATCGCCGCGGTTTATCTTTTTCTCCGTCACCTTCACGGTGCTGATTCCGCTCTCTACGTTGCTGCCGTCCTGCGCGACCGCTTTGATCTTCGCTTCTCCGGCTTTTACGCCTTTTACCGTTCCCTTATCATCCACCGAGACAAACTCTTTTCCGGAAACGATTTCCCAGCGAACGGACTTGTTCGCTGCATTGTCCGGCGATACCGTTACAGAAAGGGAAACAGTCTGTCCGACCTCAACCGTTGCAGAGCCTGAGATCGTGATCTTCTTGACCTTTACCTCCTCCGGCTTGGTTTCCGGCGTTTTTGTCGGCTCTGTCGCTGCAGTGCTGCTTTCAGTTGCAGATTCGCTTTCCGAAGGCTTTGTACTTCTCTCGGATGGCTTCGTGCTCTCGCTTTCCGTCGGCTTGCTGCTTCCGGATTCCGATTCGCTCTCCGAAGGCTTTGTACCTTCACTCTCGGACGGCTTTGTGCTTTCGCTCTCGGAGGAAGATTCACTCTCCGAAGGCGGTGTGTTCTCGCTCTCCGCAGGGGATTCCTCCCTGGGCTGATTGAAAACGGCGATCTGCGTTTCCTTTGCAAAATATGCGTATTTTATCTCCGGCTCCAGAAGTCTTGCCTGGGCAGGCTCCGGGATATCGGACTTGCCGACCTCTTCATATTCCTGTCCGTTTCCTGCCGGTGTTTTGGTGGACTCAACCCATTCCACAGTATCCTGCAGAACCGATTCCACTGCCGGTGCAATCGCGGTATCCTCTTTCGCCACGTTGATCTCCGACTCCTTTTGATCTCGTCCGTCAAATCGTCGACGACTTTTTATACTTCAATCTTGTCCTTTACCGTCACTCGCCCGGAAATTCCGGCTGCTTTTCTGCCACTGATTTCATCCGGTCCGGTCACGGTAACGACGTAATCGCCTGCTTTTAAGTCTTTTTAAATAAATTATGCCGTCCTTGTCGTCATCCTTTGCGTTCTGGCTCGACGCGCCCTCCAGCTTTACGGTAAGGGTTGATTTCCTATCAGCTTACCGGAGTTTTTGTCCGCGAATTTAATTTTCATATCCTTCTGCATCGAAGACAGCTTTAAAATAACGTCGACATTGGCTTCCAGATCCTTTTCCTCATATCGGTTTCCGGCTCCGTCGTCTCTTCTTCAGAAACCTCCTCCGAGACGTTCTGCGCTGCGACAGCGACCGCCGACAGGACCTCTTCCCCGGACATCCCGATCGCTTCCAGATTTTTTCCGACTGCAGCCACCGCCTCCATCTGCTTATTCTGCTCGTTTCGTCCCCAGATACATCGATGTCGTAAACGCTGCCGCCGCCAAAAAACCAGCACACGCCCGTCAGAGCAATCGCGATATCCAGTGCCGCCATCGGCTCTTTTCTGGCAGAGAGCGGCGTTTTCGGTTTCTGCCGGATGCTGCGGTCGATGCGGACGCAGAGCGCTTTACAGCGCGGTTCTGACTGCTTTTTTCATGAAAGGTCTGACTGCTTTTTCCGGCAGGCTTTTTCACGCGGCGCTTATTGCTGTGCGCTGCTGTTTTGCCGGATACCTCGTCCCAGTCATCGAGAAATTCTCCATCGTCCCAGTTCGACTTTTTCCGCTCGGGAATACGTTCTGCGCGCTGCGCCTTTTTTTTCTGTTCTGATACGCTCTTTCTATCTTTTATCCCATGGGGAGCCGCTTTTTTGGCACTTCCCGTTTTTTTCTTCTTATGCTGTTCCTCCACTGATTCCCTCCTGGCAGCTTTCCTGTCGAAAATTGTAAACGTTTTTTCGTTGTGTATTTTTTGTCTAAATGGCACAATATGTTTATCCGGACAAAGACTTTTGTCACCCAAAAGAAAGGAGTTACGCTTATGATGTACATCCATTATTGCCGTCACTGTAAACGAATCCACATGCTGAACGGGCACAAAAAATACTGTCCCGCCTGCCGCGGCCATTTAAATGAACTCAAAATTTCCTATCTGAAATATGTCAATCTCGCCCGGCAGACCGACGTGCCTTCCGCGACCGTCTGGGTGATCCGGCGGAGCTTGCCGCCTGCACTGCAGATGTGCGCCGCTCCTACGATTATGCAAAATGGCTGCAGCTGACCTCAAAGGTAGAACACAGCCATTCCCAGAACTATGCAGCATATTCCCACTAATTTGCGAGCAGTCAGCTTTTCATGAAAAAACACCGCACCGCAGACCGGAACCAATACATAGCCCAGCGAATCAATGACAGGGGCGTTGAAAAAATCCACGCCCCGAAGTCCCATAATACTAAAAAAAACGGACCGAACATCAAAATATAACCCGTGATCACCCACGGTTCAAATATTCCCGAATCCAGCTGTCATAATGATGCAGGGCACCTTTTTTAATAAAACCTGGGGAAACCGCCGCCACAAGCACGGATCCAATCAGAAAGAAGTAATGATAATCAATCATGATTTTCCTGCTCCTTTCCTCCGTTGATAATCAGCGTCCCGGCAAGCACCAGTCCGACGCCGATGAGTTTTTTCACCGTAATCTGCTCCCCGAACAGTAATACCGCCCACAAAAGGGACCACAAAAGCGCCATCGCCCGATTCGCATACGCCACAGACAGTTCCACCCGTTTGATGACCTGCTGCCAGCAAAGCGCGTAGATGCCCAGCACTCCGATTTCTGCTCCGTAGAGCAGCAAAAATGTCCATCCTTTTTCCGCTCTCCGCGGACTGCGCTGCGATTTTGCTGATGACCGTGGAGCTGGTGTAGATCAGCACGACAAGCTGCAGGATGGCAAAATCCCGTAAATTCAGTTTCTTTTTCATATAAAAAATTCCTTTTTGGTCGCCGAAAGTGCACTCACGAACCCGCGCTAACGTGCTTTTTACCTGCTTACGCAGGCTGTTCGTTTGTTACCGGTTTTCGCCCATCCGCCCATAAACTTCGTTCATGGGCTACTGTTGCCGCTCGTCAACCATGCAAGCATGTTGACTCGCTGTTGCTCCAGTATATCATCTTTCTCACGGATTAGGAAGATTTAAAGATTCTTAAATTATTTTGAATCTTTTGACCCCTGTCTGGACAGTTGTGGGGCTGAATGCTAAGATGAATGTATCAAAACGACTTTTTTACCGGTCAAAATTGACAGTAAACCATAAGGAGTTAAGATTTTTTTATGAAAGAAAATAATTCTACCGCAGAAAACAGCAGACCAAATCAGCATTCAAGGCATACCCATTCCCATACAAAAAAGCCGTAAAAGGAGGCGTCGTTCTTCCAGCTCGGGCGTCCGTCCGGACATGTGATTTTCGTCATCGTCTTTTCTATCATCCCCTCGTTGTAACGATTGTCCGGCTGTTTCTCTGGAACCGCGGCCGTCAGTCCGATTATAACCCAAACGAAACGACTACAGAGTTCGATGTTGAGGTTATGGATTATCTCCAGCCTCTCGATCGGAAATGCTCGAAAGGACATGAGGATGACGGGGTAACCACCGTTCTTGCCCTCGGAAACGACCTTCTGTCCGATGATCGATCCGACACCGGTCTGGCTGCCCTGATGGAAAAATCCGCAAATGCCACCATTTTAAACGCCGCGTTCCCCGGAAGCTCCATTTCCATGAAGCATCAGAATTTGACAACAGCTATCCGCTGGATGGCGTCAGCCTTTACTGGTTGCGGCTGCTCTGCTCAACCAGAATTTCGACCTAATGGACGTCATCGTCCCGCAGATGAATTCCGAAGCTGCCGTGCAGGCGCTCGAAACTTTAAAGAGCGTTGACCTTTCCAAGGTGGACGACCTCGTGATCCTCTATGACCTGCAGGGACTACAGGGACGACCGCACGGTTTACGACGAGGCAAACGATAAAAACCTGACGACCGTTTACGGCGCTTTAACCGCGACAATCAAGCTTTTTCAGGAGCAATGCCCGCATATCCGCATTTATCTGCTCTCCCAGCCCTACGGCACCTTCACGGATGCAAACGGCAAAACCATCGATATCGACCGCGATGATCTCGGCAACGGCACGATGGTCGATTACCTCAACTGGGAAGTCGAAGCCTGCCGCAAAAACGGCGTATCCTTTATCGACAACTACTACGGCGCGATCACAATGGAAGATACCGACTGCCTGACGGACGGATATCATCTGAACCAAAAGGGTCGTGAAAAAATCGCAGAGCGATTTGGGAAAGTATTTAAACAGTAAATGGATCTTGCATAAAAACCGGGAGCCTGTGCACACTGCGCAGGCTCCCGGTTTGTTATTCATGACAATAGAATGCTCGCAGAGCGTGCATTCTATTGTTTACTCTTCTATTTTATTCGGCAACATCTGATAGTGCCGTTGTCCGATATGCCGTCCGACATGCTGCAATCATGCTTTTCCAGTCCTCTGATAAAACGCAATCATTAACGGCATCGTATAAATGATCGGAAACGCGTACCTGGGCTGCCCCTGAATTTGCGGTGCCAACAACACAAACAAAAAACGAAATCACCGCAGGAAGCATTACGAAGAATGCTCTTTTATTTTTTTCCAGCCGTATAAAATGCAGTAATACAAACATCAGAATCACATAGAATGCCACATTGCTGAACATCCCGATAACCGGCGCTGTCGTCAGTAAGCTGTACAATTTTACCGTAACATTCGACACACCTTCCATTTTTTTCAGGGATTTGGAAATTCAGCCAGCTATAGTATTCCTTTGTCATATTCAATTCCGAACCAACCAGACAATTCTTATTATAAACCACGTTATCCACATAGGGCGCAAACACATAATAATTCTGATTCCAGGTTGCTTCTACATAGCAAAGCGGATGTCGGAAAAATTCTTTCAGCCACACCTTGAAATATGCAGTAAGATCCCCCGCCGAACCAGAACGATAAGTTGTTTTTACCGGATCGGCTGTCATCGGTTCATAAATTTCTGCCAAGGAATCGTAATCCAACACCTTTGCAATAATTTCACGTTCTTCCTCCGATATCTCATCCCCGTATTCTTTTACATAGCGCGCTGTCTGCTGAAACGGCAGCGAAAACATTTCCTTCGGAGAATCCTTTCCACATGATAAACCTGTGTAATAATTCCTTCCACAACAAATACCAGAACAAACGGCAGGCACACCACAACAATTTTCTGCCAGCTGTACGCATCCACGCTTCCATGCTGCACTTTTTTCCCTTTTATCTGCTTCCGGTTGGCGAGAATCTGCCGTATCCTTTGCACCCTTCATTTTTATGTAAACCCGTCTGTACAAGAACCACTGTTACAACAACAAAATACAGATAAATCCCATTTTTTTCGACAAAGAATCATCAGCGTAGTTCCGACAATCCAAAGCACTTTTTCCCGATATGTTGCCAAAACTGATCACGCAAAAATCATCCATTCTGCCATCAGACAAACGAGAAGCACCAGAAAAGCTGTATACAAATAATCTTTAATTGGAAAAGCCGCATAGCCTGCAAAATACGGTGCAACACAATAAACCGCGAAGGTCGTTTTCTAATCCAGGACGCTGCATTCCAGCGCTTCATCAGTTCCAGTGTCCATGCAAAGAACAGCAGACATAATCAGGGTCTGCATCAGGACAAATAAAAAATAAACCCGACATTCGAACTCCCGAGTTTTTACACAAGTCGAATAAAACTGCTTGGCAAACAGCCTAAGGTAGGAAAATCGGCTGAGCTGTCGTGTATGTTTCAAATCCATAATAATACCCGCAGCTGTGCCCAGTTATCATAACTCATCGCACCTGGATACCTTAAAAATCAGATGAACAAGCCATGCCAGCATCAGGATACCCCATTATCAAAAGAAGATTTCTGGATACATGAATACCCATTTCCCTTTTTTTTCTGCAACTGTTCTTGCATTTTCGGTCTTTTATGCAGCATGTAATGCATCCCTCGATCGTATGAAGGTAAAAAGTACATCCGACAAGCGCAGTACTATGCTGCGAATCCTGTTGATCTGAAAGGAGTACAGAAGGGAAAGACTGCCTCCGTACCAATACGCCATACCACCAGTGTACATCGCAGATAAAAACGCTGCTAAAGCAGCATGCTTCTCTGTCGAAAAAAAACGCTTTTTTTGTGAAATCCACATATATCCAACAAATAATGCCGCCGTCAGCACAGTCAGGAAAAATCCCTGGAACGAATTCCGAACTCAATCTGAGCAAACAGTGCATAAAGCCTTGCTAAAAGGACATTACTGATTCCATCTATTTCATCATTTGCTACTCCAAGTTCTGTATTTAGCGCAAGTGCAGTCAAAAATGCCTGCAGAAACATCCATTCTTTACTGAATCGACAACTTTTTGGGTTATATCTATCGTCTGCTGATTTCATTTTATGTTTTCTCATCTCAACCACTCTTCCCCGTACATGGTAATCCCGCCATAAACTAAGCAACAGGATTTCCACAGGTAACCGGGCGGTTTTTCTTCTTCGCAAATCTCCACCGCTTCATTCCGGTACAGCTCATATGCTTCAATATCCGCGATTTTCGTCAGTCCGTTTTTTTGCGGATCGCCGGTATACGGAACACTCTTGTTCAAAATCAGATACTGGCAGTTGTACTCCGTCAAAAAGCGGCGAGAGCGCATCCAGATCAATCGTATCCTCCCGCATGATCTTATAAATCGGATGCGTGTCCCAGTTCCACTCCCAGGACGCCTCCAGCATTTCCCGCCCGTACGGCATCTGCACCTCCGAGAGGTATACTGCCGCACATAGTAGATCGCTCCTGCGGAAATACCGCCCAGACGCGCTCTTCCTCCTCCGCCGGCATGATCTCGTTGCAGATCGCAATCACGGAATTTTGGAATATGATACCGGTTCTGCGCCTTTGACAGATACGGGGCTGTTGTACACCGACTTTCCGGTCAGCACCAGCACCAGCGCCAAACAACAAAGCCGATCCGGTAATGCTTTCCAAACAACCGGATCCCCGCCATAAGCAATCACAACCGCCATGGGAAGCAGCCACAAAATCCGGTAATAGGTTTCTCCTTCGCCCAGCAGATTCATTACCGTCTTTGTAAACGGCAGAAAAGAATAAAACCGTGATCACCAGAGAGCTTTCCACCAGCACCACACGGATCTGTTTTTTCTTTTCTGTCACCAGCAAATACAAAAGCGCAGCCAGAAAAAGTACCGGATACCAGCCGCTGCCGCAGTAATTCTGAAAAATTGTCACAATCTCTTTCAACGCAATCTCTCCTATCGATGCAGTTCACAGGTGTTTTGCAAACTGTCATCTTTCACTTACAAAACCAGCAGCAACGCCAGATAAATCACATTCGGAATGCAGCACAACGCCGTTTTCCACAAAATTGACCAGCTCCGGTATCGGATCGCTGCCACAAGTGCCGTAATGCCGAACAGCATCGCCGTCAGAAACGCACCCATACTCGTCATCATCGCCGCTGCGATATGATTGACTGCAAGCAGCAGCCAGTAGGGCAGCTGCGATCCCGTTTCTTCCTGCCTCTCCCTTTTTTTTCCCGCGCACATAGCTCCAACATCAGCCACAGCTCCACCAGCAAGATCAGGTTTGCCAGCACTGATTTTCCCTGCCAGGTCCGCGTCAGGAAAAAGGTTTCATTCGTATAGATCGAAAATATTCCCCAGATCTGCATAATGGAAACCAGCGTCAGAAAAAATCGGAAGCTTTTACAGAGCCATCGGAAAACAGCTTTCTGCCGATCTGAACAAACACATAATAGGTCAGCGGAATAAAAATCAGCGGCAGCAGTGTATGCGCCTCGTTGCATGAATGCCTGTCATCCGCGCCACATAAGCAATCCACAGCGGCAGCGTAGCCAGGGCATGACGGATATCTAAGTCCGTAGAAAGTCCAGTGTAGGGACGAATCCGGTTCAATACGCCGGTCTGATCCGCCAACACAGATTGAACTACATAATACGCATCATCCCCCGTCAAAGGATGCATAGGCAAAGGCCATGTACATCTGATATCCCACTGATGCCAAAACAGCAGCCAGAAAAGCAGACGCTCCGGATTTTGAACTGCCGTTCGCCGTATGCGGTTCCGTGCTCCGTTACCAGTGCCCGAAATCGTCGATTTTCGCAGACTGCACGCTTGCGCCTGCCCCGCCTGCTGCTGATTCACGTCCTCATTCCGCCCAGTCCGCTTCCGCAAGTCTCGTTCCCGCAGAAGCGTCCAGATAAATCCCGTCGCAGCCAACACTGCAAAAACCGCAGTTGTCAGATATACCAGCAGGTTCATCCCATAAACTTCTTTTTTACCATCACCGGCACAGCGATCAGCTGAAACACCGCCAGCTCACTCAAAAAACCTGCCAGATACAGGGTCAGAATCTTTTCTCTTTTCTGCCCAATTCCTTTTGTCCAAAGTCCGCCGATCCCGACCGGGGCAATTCCAAACACAAACAGACATCCCAATGCTTTCTGCAGCATATTTTCCTCCTCATTTCTGCGCACGTTTTTGCGCATGCCGAGTTTGTGTCAAGCGCGCAGACACAAATCTCGCGATTGAAAAATTTTTTATTTTTCAATCTTTATTCCTCCCCACCGCGGCGTCATGTCGTACCAGTCGTCCCAGATCGCAGGGTAATTATAACTCATCGCCAGTGTCCTGATCTCATCAAACGCCTGCCCATAATTTTCCGGATGCAGTTCATTTTCACCGGTTGTAAAGCACTCCGTGATATACCGGCAGACATTTTTATGATAATGCATATAGTCCGCATAATTGTTCAGATTACAGATAATATCTTCTTTTCCCAGAAAATTGAACACATGGACATTTTCATAGTTCAACAATCGTTCCGTCATATATTCCAGTCTGCCAATGACCGCCTCCGTTTCCTTTTCCCGCGTCACATCATTCCAGAATAAAATGCTGTAAGGCGGATAGAAAATATAAAAACTCCGTTTTCGGATGAGCTTCAATATAAGGCAGAAATATTCTGCTGCAGATTCGTTTCTACCGCATCCTTAAAATAATCCGCCGCAAGCGCTTCCTCTTTCTGCTGTTTCCTCTACCGCCTCGTAGTACATCAGCACGTTTGCCTTGTTATAATATTCATCCGTCCACCACGGCTTATACAGCTCCGCCCAGTCCGAAGCATCTTTTCTGTCTGCCAGCGGTCGCAGAATATAGTCCAGCAAAACATCCTTGTTCAGCAGATACGGAATGTCATTGAACACATTGTCATCATAAAAGATAATCGGTAAGCGGAAACTTCGTTTCCTCCGGATCCGCCGAGAACGTGGCCTGATCCACCGCCATATATACAGCTTTTACCTGATCGCCCTTTGCATCAAATACCAGCTGCATGATGTTGGACAAATCTTTCGGATAAGAACCGTTATAGGAAAGCTTCTGGGTTTTCATTCCCATCAGCTCCTCAAACCAGTCTGTGTTAAAGCTTGCAGTCATCGAGGAACCGATCAAAATACCATCGTAATCCATATGCTTTGCCAATCCCGGATTCTGATTGACCTGATTATCCACCAGATACGGGAACCACGCAAGGGGCTTATGATACTGAAAAAAAGGATCGACCCAGATCACCAGTGCCATACATCCTGCAAGTCCCGCCAGAAAAATGCCCAGAAAACCGGCAAGCCAGCGCTTCGGCTGCATTTTTTTCTGCTTTTTCTTTTCCTTCGTTTTCTTCCATTCTAATCTCCATTCCGCAGGCGTCTTGCGCCGAAGGAATCGCGTGCGATCAATAGCTACTTTGACGCCTGCGGGCACAAATAGCAGTGCGAAAAAAAATAAGCGATCACGCTTATTTTTTTTCACACTACTCCTCAATTTAAGCCAAAACGGCATCCTCTAAAACCGATAATACAAAAAGCTGCTTACACCGCTTAATGACACCACACACCAGATCATCAAAAATGCCGTCACGAACATCGTTTTCCCATTCGGTTCAAAGCTCTTTTCCCGCTCTCCCGCATTGCGTGCAAAAAAGACGAGCCAAAGCGCCACTGTCAAAAAGCCAAAGCATAAGTACAGCTCGCTTCCCGGCAGACGATCCAGATGTAAAATCTTGATCACATACCAAAACTCTTCCAAATTGAACGCCTCTGTGATCTGAACCGCCGGAGCTGCAAAGCCACCGCCGATTAACCGTCCGACAAACTCACCTGCCTGTGACAGATTTGCAGAACGGAACAGCATCCATGTAAAGTTCAAAAACAGGAAGGTCAGAGCGACGCAAAGCACATGTTGGACTACAGAAAGTACGTCGGATTTTTTCGTTCCACTTTGAACATGCACATCCGCCGCACACTGCTGCCGTGGATGCTTTTCGCTGTACCATGCCCGGTAACCAGAATACAGCGCACCATGCAGCGCTCCCCACAGGACAAAGTTCCAGCCTGCGCCGTGCCAGATTCCACTGACCAGAAATACAATAAATAAGTTCAAATACATCCCGCGCTGTACCTTTCCGGTTGCCGCCCAGCGGAATGTATACATATTTTCTCAGGAAACGGTTCAACGTAATATGCCAGCGTTTCCAAAATTCAATGATGTTGACGCCTTGTGGGAGAATCGAAGTTCACCGGCAGCTCCATGCCAAGCATATGAGCAATGCCCCGCCCCATATCGCAATAGCCGCTGGAAATCGAAGTAGGCAGCTGCAGCGTATAAAACAGCATCACCAGCCAGGCATCCGTGCCGGACAGCCCTGCCACATTGCGCATGCCTGCATCCCGCCGCCGAAGGTATCCGCAAAGCAGCACCTTTTTTTTTTGACAGCCCCAGCGCAAACAGATACAGTCCGCCTGCAAACTTTTCCCAATCAGACACTGCCGACCGATTTGCCGATACTGCGGCAGCATTTCCTGCGCATTGACAATCGGTCCGGACGACACATATGGGAAAAAGGAAACGAACAGGACATATTCCCTCAGGCTGCACGCCCCAACCTCTCCTTTATAAGCATCTGCCAGAAATCCAATCTGCTGAAAGGTAAAAAAACTGATGCCAGGGGCAATGCAAGCTGCAGAATCGGATCCTCCAGCCCTTTCATCTGACTCCAGCCAGCCGATATTGCATTAAAATATTTAAAAAAGCAAAGTAATGCAAGATTTCCTGCAATTCAATTCTAACAAAGTCTTTTCGGGAGCTGTCACGTTCCATCCATACTCTGCGCGCTCCATAGCACTCCCGGAAACACGCTCTGTAACACGCCCAATGCCACGCTCTATGGCGCGAAAAAAAGCATAATTCCATGCAATACTGCCCAGCAGCAGCAACAGATAATACGGACTCTCGCTGCTCCGTAAAACCACAGGGAAAGGCAATCAGCCAGAGCTGCAAAAGCTTCTGGCGCTTTAGCCCCCAGAAGCCCAGCAGACACAGCGGAAAGAACAGCAAGGAAATATATGACTGAAATAACATACTCAGCTCTCCACTTCGATCACATGGTTTCGTTGTTTTTTCATAGCCTGCTGTATTCAGCTTCCAGACACTGTTTCCAGCCTCATCCTCCGAACACTTTTCAAAGCCCAACTCTCCGTAGAATTTCCGTACCATGTTGTTTTTCGCCGTCGGATAATAGTATCCGTAAATTTTTCGATTCCTGCTTCCTGACACCGTTCCACAAGCTCATCCAGCATTGCAAGCTCCATATCCCGTTTCAGGACGCGGCAGCTCATCAGCCACAGGCGGACATGCGCGGCTTTCTCTTCCTTTTGGGCGATCACAAACAGAAACAACGCCGTTATCCCCGAACTTATCCTCCAGTTTTCCATATAAGGTAATATAAGAATCATCCGCCGCCATTTGTTCAATCTGTGCCTGTGTCATACGCTGAGTCGTTAAATTGAACTGATTGCTCTTATTGGTCAGCTGTGCGATTCTTGCCATGTAAACCGGTTCAAAGCTTCGGATCGTGGCTTTCATATCCAGGGATTTCAAATACTCTGCATAGTCCGTAAAGGATGCCTGCGCCTTTTTCGCGCTTCAAATTCGCCTGATACATCTCATTTCGCTTGCGGTCATCCTCCGAAAGCGACGTCACTTAAAATAACCACCGCGATCCAGCACGCGGATATAATCCTCCGGTTTGCCGATCTCGGGCGCAGTCACGCCGGGTGCCTGCTGCCGCACAATCTCCCCGCTCTGCCGGATTATCATCTGCAAACACAAGGCTGTCCGGCAAAATGTTCAGCTGATGCGCAATTTCCAGAATATTCCGGCTCTTCGGCTCCCAGTTTGCCGCAATGATCGGAAATCCTCCGGCTTCAACACCTGCCGGATGATTCAAGCCTGCAAGTGCATTTTCCTCTTCATTCTTGGACGCGACGTTCAACATCACGCCATAGTCTTTCAGTGACTTCACATAGGACTGAAATTCCGCATAAACCTGTCCCAGATTCGTTTCCTGTCCAATTTCCAGATTTTCCGGACCGTCATCCCCGACTAATGCCTCCCCCCAAAGCGTATTGTCCAGATCCAGCACCAGCGATTTTTTTTTTCCGTAAGCGAGCTTCATAATATTCGCAACGTTGTGTGCCATCCATGGAATCGCCTTCCAGGCACAAACTATACTTGTACATGTTGCCAGAAAAAACGGTGCAGACCATTCATCCAGACCATATACGCCGACTGATAGCAGATATCGTTGATCAGGAAATTTTGATGCTCTGCCGCATAATCTGCAAACATCTGGTTCATCCGGTTCACATACCAGGTTCTGCCGTGAAAATCCGCACCATCTGATTTCCCATCAAACGGTAATAGGGAAGTTCAAAGTTATCTGAATGATCGGACAATGCCAGGTATCCGCCAGCTTCTCCCACATCACCTGAAAATGTTCAAATTCCGATCTGAGCTTATCTTCCACCTGTTCCCGTGAATCCTTTACCTCCGGCAGACTGCGCAGGTTCCGAAAGCTCGTATGAATATAAACCAGATCCGGTCCAAACGCGTTCAATTCTTCATTGCCGAACATCGCATCTTCCCAGTACATTCCGTACTCCGATTCATAAAAGGTCGGTTCAATTCCCTGATTCAGCAAAAACAGCTCCAGAATCCGGATAATATCATGGGTCGTAGAGCCTCCCAGCACCGCGATCTTCTTCGGAATCCGCTGGGTGTTCTCCTCCAGCAGACGGCGCTTCAGGCTCTTTGATTTTTTTAAAATATATTCACTGTCAAATGGATATTCCAGTTCGTGCAGCATAAGTGTGTTCCTTTCTGTGGTTCTGATATTCTTTATCATACTACCAATCCCTGCTTTTTAACAAGCAGGGATTGGATACGCTATTACTCCTGTTCCCCAGAACAGCTGATCATAATCATAGGTGGTATAAAACGCCTTCTCTTTTGCAATGTAATCCTTATAATTTTCTTTTGTCAATTCATACTCGCCGGATTTCATCCATTGCAGGATCAGGTTATTTACATCCTCCGAATAATGAATATCATCCACATAATAGTCCAGGTTACAAATTAAATCATAATTATTAAAAATGAAAACAATCGCACATTTTTCATATTGCAGCATGTTTTCAATAGCATACTTCTCCATATCTATTCTTCGCTCTAATACCGCAGTTCCATTCTGGTTTTAGCTGATCCCACCAACAAATGCTGTACGGAGGAATAAATAAATAAAATTCTACATCCGGATGCTCTCTGATTATCGTTAAAACATTCGTTTCAAGATTTTGCCGCAAATATCCAAAGAATTCGTCTGTTTCTTCTTTCGTAACTTCTTTAAGCTCTTTTTCCGGTCTGTTATATAACTTTTAACACATTCTCCTTTTCCAGTCAGTTCATCGTTTCCAAACCATCTTCCTCTATATTCCCTTGAAATCCATTCTTTATAGAAGCTGCGATAGATGGAATTACATTATTTTTCCATACATCTATATTATAAATATAATAAACATCATTAAATGGATTTTTATCATACAAATATTCAGGATACGATTCTCTTCCTTTCCAGTTCACATCCGAGATAAAAACCAGATCGGATCTACCGTCCGAATAACTGTTTTCAAATCGGATGTGTGCTCAATGCTTTTCAATCCTTCATTGATCACCTTAAACCCTTCTCCTAAGTAAAAATACATTTAAAAAGAATCACATTCAAATATCATCTACTTTGTTTATGGAAATTCATCGCCATTGATGTTCTATTGTCAAAAAGTATCATAGTCAAAATGCTTTTAATTTTCCATCATTTGACATATATATCATCCACTGACATAAAAATATTTTTCAGAGGTCTATGATAATGATAAAATGGATCTATTAAAATTACAATGCCTGTCATCGCCGCAAGGACCACAGACAAAACCTATGATAGTTTTTGAAAAAAATATTTTTCTTTCCATCTTTTCTCTCCGACTAAAAATTGAAATAAACAAACATACTCACACTTGAAAAATGTAAAATACACAATACAATCACTCCGATTGCAGCAATACCATATACGGTTCTAAATTTCAAATTTTTTCTGTAATCTGTTTTGCATTCGGCATAAACACTACTACCAACAAACGGCACCATAACAGTAAAACAACTGTAAAACTCAATACAATTCCACAAATCAGTGCATATCGACTATTTGACGTCAGTCCAAAAAACTGAAATAATCTATTATCGATCAGAATACCGCCCCGTAAAAAGGCGTTAAAATTTCATGCAATTCACTAAATCCAGATGTTCTGAAAATAATCCAGGTAAAATTAACAATAATAGTGTCAGAATTCTGCTCAATCTTCTGGACATTCTGAAATTATGATTCCTCACTTCTTTTGTAACGATCATTGCAATCCCATGAATTTGCGCCCCATAAAACGAACATCCAGCTTGCTCCATGCCAAATACCGCTGCATAAAAAAACAAGCAATGTATTGAACCAGGTTCTTATCTTTCCTTTCCTGTTTCCTCCCAGCGGAATATAAATATACTTTTGTTAAAAAAATCTCGTCAAAGAAATATGCCATTTTCCAAAATTCATTAACTGAACATGCTTGATACGGAGAGTCAAAATTAACCGGCAAATCCAGGTTCAGCATCCAGCTGATTCAATTGCCATATCACTGTATCCACTGAAATCAAAAATAAATTTGAAAGAATAAAATACTGTAATCAGAAACATACTCACAGCATTTAAGCCGGAAATATTCCCATATCCCCAATCGACAGCCTGCCCAAATACATCCGCTAGCAATATTTTTTTCCCAAGTCCGAACGCAAACAAGAAAAAAATCACTCTGTCAATTTTTTCCCAATGTAATCTGCTCTCTTTCTTTGTTTTTAACACTGGAAGAAATTGATCCTGTGTAATAATTGGTCCTGAAGAAATATGTGGAAAAAATGTTACAAAAACAATATATTCCAGTAAATTGCTTGCCCCATTCATCTCTGTACGCATCTACTAAAAAATGCAATCTGTTGAAACTGTAATAAAACTAATTCCAAGCGGAACAATTAAGGTTTAAAACTATGCTGTGTTTTAAAATTTCATTCCAATTTTCTATAAAAATTATAGTATTTATAATAGAATAAAATAAATAGATTTAATGACACCCTATAAAAAGAAATATTTTTTTCAAATTATGCTTGTCTTTTTTTGTGGATATTGAGATAAATCTGTAAATACAGTAATTCAAAATCACTTCAAAAATAAGAAAATATACTAACTTTACATTTCCATAAGCATAAATAAAATTGACATCGCAGAAAGGAAAATGTCTGCCAGTTTCTTTTTCTCTTTTTTATCAAAATATAATAAATCATAAATAACACTGGAAAGAATACAAATAGAAATATGTATGATTGGAATATCATATGTTCTGTTTCTCCCTTGATTTTTCCCTATAAACTGTATTTTTCATCACACTAATTAACACCATACACAAAGCAATTCCTACAAATATACCAGAAATCTCCATACCAATTTTCAAATAGGGAGCTTCATATTCGAGCACCACTTCATGTTCTCCAGACGGTACACCCAGATACATCAGGCTCTGGTATGCAAGACCAATCTGTTTCCTTCCCCGTCCAGATAAGCCTTCCATCCTTTATCCCACACAATGCTGAATAGCAACTTTCTGTTTGCTTCTGATACCGGTTGATTCACTGTAAGAACAATTTTGTTGCTCAAGTTCTCTCTTTTATCTGGATATCTGTTTGTACTATACAGTCTGTTACCGATTTAAAAATCTTCAACACAGTCTGTCACAGTATTCTCCTGAAGCCAAAATACCCCGATTTCCATTCTGGATTTTCATAAACGGAATATCCATTTCTATCATACAGATAAGTAAATCCCTTTTTGCAAATTTTCTTTTGAAAAAACATATTTTACATTCAAAACTCCAGCATCTGGCAGATACATCAGCCTGATAAAAGCGTTTCCATCTCCCCATATGATCGGTTTCATTCCAAATTCATTCAACAGCAAAACTGCTCTTGCCGGGAATCATAGAGCTATAATGCCCTAAACTGTCATAGCCGTATAGAAGAGCACTGTTTGCCCCCAGATCTGGATTGTATCTATTCTGTAAACATTCTGATCTGCTGCCGTTAAGACGAAACGATTTGATCTACCACACATGCAGTTTCCCTGATACTCCGACAATTCTGTATAATCCATAGCTTCCAAAAGATAGTACCGCATTACAAATCAATTCAAAACATAACAGAATAGCAACTGCGACATATTTTACTTTTAATTTTTTTATGTTCAAAAGGAAAATCATACTACAATATACTACAATCGTAATCACTATCTTTTTTTGTCGAAAGGAATTCACTGTTTAAGGACGGATATTTATAAAAACATAAAAAGAGCCATCCCAAAGCAGACCGTAAAACTTCAATGCTTTTTCAGCTTTCTACACTCGATATCCTCTTCAGCTTCCTCCTTGAAACACTGCATCGCCATCAAAATCAAAACAAAACTGATCAGAAAAAAGAATATCTCCATGGTGATCCATGCGGTGCTGAAAATCCATGCCACATTAAATCCGCTGCTTTTTATTAACATAGAAACTAATAATATTCCTAAAAAGTCCCAAATATCCCCATTTTGTTTTTATGGAAACTGATTTGGAAATTAACATTCGAACAGCTAAAATTACTACCAGACTACTTACAAAAAGGTTCGGCAAACCATTTCTGATTTCCTGCGGAGAGAATGCACCTATTATAAGTTTTAACGGCCAGTACAAGCTCTCCTTCTGTAAAATTCCTTTATTACTCCCCCAGTTAATTCCTTTCCAACAGCATCCAGCTACTATTATCATAAGAACTAATTTCAAAGTCAGAGAAAAAACTGGTTTTTTTTGTTCCTTATCTCTCAGAACATTATCACTTTGTTGAAAAGCTCTTTTATATTTTTTCTCCAAAATAACGCTATTATAAAAACACAACATATCATTGCAGCCATCAGAAACAACACTGCACTTTTCCCCGCTTAACTTTTCTATTATCTTTTCTACAATAGAGCTGCCTGACATCTTGCTGATGGAAAGCGAGTATACTAATGGCAAAATCAGCACCATTCCCATTCCTGCCGCTAATATCGCACATCCTATGTACCTTCTCCATATCTTCCATTCTTTCATCTTTTCACTTTCAATCAGCAGAAAAATAAAATATAAAGCAGAAAACACCCATAACATATATCCAATATAAAAATTCGTGATAACAGAAAGCCATAATGATGCAATTACCACTCCCGTTTTTCCTTCATAAACCAGATATTCCAACCCAACACATAAAAGTGGTAGCAAAATCATACCATCCAGCCACATCAAATTAAACTGCATATTGATTGCATATCCGGATAATGCATAAATACAAGAAAATGCAACTCCCATCATTTGTTTCTTGTCTATCAGCATTTTTTTTATAATATCACTTTTCCTCTGATACCGAAAAAAACAATACAGATACATTGTCAATTCACTGACAGCATGTTTCAGCAATAATATAACTGAGATTCCAATCGGCAAATCAACGGTATCAAAATAAAAAGCAATATCAGATTAAACGGACTCAGCAGATAATATGCCCATAATCCTATTGTTCCGCCGCCAAGCACAATTTCCTGTGTATAAAAGGAAAAATCTTTTTCTAATATCGTCCTGCGAAAATAGGACAAATATGCAATATATTGTCCATCTAAATCCCATGTTAAAACTGTTTTTCTTCCAAATGGAGCAAATCCGCAAATTGTAAATATAATGCTATACAAAATAAACGCCATGACAAAAGAAGCTATTGCACCTGTCATAAAATTATATTTTTCTCTTCTGAGCATGTATCTGAGAATCTCCTTATCGTTATTCCTCTCCGTAATAACGAATTTTATTTTTTCCGTAATACTCCGCCGTTCCAAATCTCCAGGTTTCGATTTCATCTGTCGTAAACAGATCCGGAGTTTTCGGCGGCTCCTGGATTAAAATCAGAGCTTCGTCCGAATTTTTAATGGTCTCAATATTTTGTTCAATTGCATCTGCATATGCCCGCGCTTCACCGCTCCCGACTGCATTTACAATGGCTGCAGAGGTTATTTCTTTCGGCGATGCCAAAGATACCAGTAAAAAGCATATCACTGTCATTCCTGTACAAAAAGCCATACCATTTTAAATGAGAATCGGCGTTCCAGCACAGCTTTTTGCTTTTTCTGAATCCATCCGATCCAGTAAAATTCAAGAACTACAGTCAAAATCAAAAACATATCATACATAATGTTTTCAATTCTTCCCGGTTCCCCCACTGTCCTAGTGCAAACAGCTGTGGTGCATACATTGCAGACAGGGAAACAGTATCCTGCCAAAGTAATGACTCCCGGAAGCGGAAATTCAAACTCTGTTTTAGATGCTATTGTCCATAAAACAGGAAGTGCCATTAAAATCAAAAATACCCAGAAAATCCCGGTCCAGTCCCCTGCGATATCCTGTATACACAGTACAAAGGATTTTAAAATAGAACCAATACACCATAGGATGCAATCTCACCGGATTTTCCCTGCCTGATCCAGTTTCCGGGAGCCACTACATTGATGCAAAATGCAACCAGCATCGCTCCTCCGGGAACCGCCAGATACTTTAACAAATCCTTTCGTTTTCTCCACAACAAAATCAAGATCACATATCCTGTAACCACATTTCCGATCAACGCCGTCACAAGATTTCCGCCGCCAACCATAACTGCCATCCATGCTGCCAACACACTATACAGCACTCTTTTTTCTTTGCCGACAATCACATGTATCAGAAATGTCGTGAATAAAAGCAAAAAGCTGAATGCTCCGGTATAATGAATTCCTCCGTTCCACCAGTAAAAAGCAGATACTTTTGGCCGGTGCAAGCTGCAGTGCTAAAATTGCCAGCAGACATCCCAAAATCCCTGCCTCCTTTTTTCCGGCACCAAACAATGTATGGAAAAATTGATACGAAAAAATCAGCACAGCTATGCTCAGTAATCCGGATAACAAAGCTGGTGTCAGATGATAATACTGTTCTCCCCAGATTCCTGGCTGAAGTGCCATGAGAAAAATGGAAGAAAATGTTCCCTGCCAACTTCCAAAGGCATCTGCCACTGTTTTACATGCGCCGCCAAACGCACCTAAAACGCCTTTCCCATGCATCCATGCCAAATGACTGTTTGCACCATATTCAAAATCATCTCCCTGTGGATAAACATACTTTCCGGACCATGCAAGCATAAGCCAGGTTATAAAGAGCACTACGAGTAAAACTGAAAACAGCCATTTCCAGTCATCTTTCTTTTCCACTGTTTCTTTTTTCAACACATGCCCACAAATCCAGCCGGTTCCATCCATCACGACTGCAATCCACCAAAGGGTTGTCAAAATCTGAAGAAAAACTCTGACAGAATTAACAGATTCCATATCTCCGATTCTGACCACAACCGCCAGATAACAAAGCCATACGGAAGCCGTTACAAGGAATATCCGAAGCAGCGCACTCTCATATATACTTCGATCTGAAATTCTGACTGCTATCACGATAGCAACTAAAATTGCCGCTGCTGTCAGGAACAAATGAAATACACCGAACCATTTTTCTGCATAATAGATAAAATAATAGGCAGATACAGCCGGCACTTTAAATACAGAATAAGAAACAACCTGATCCTGTGCTCCCAATGCCAAAAACAGGAGCAGCGGAAGCTTGCCCCGCTATCCACCACACTTTATTTCGTACCGTTCTCTTTTCCAGATTCATTTTTCGTTTTCTACTTTCCACTAACCTTATTCTTTCGTATCTTTCCCCACAATCTGCAGTCGGAATTCAAAATCCCTTCTGTCCTTCACGCCAAGATTATGCAGGACAAGGCCCGCAAACAGGGACTGCAATGCAGCTAATCCTGCAAATCCGCAGGCGATCAGTGTCGGGAACTTCGGCACCAGACCAGTCTCCACATACTCGATTCCAACCGGAATAAAGAACCCAACTGCAATCACAAACAGCAACAGCGCCAACAGCCCAAAAAATGCAAAGGGGCGATACTGACGGAACATCCGGAAAATCGTTTTTTTCAGCACGCGAAAACCATCCGAATACGTATTTAACTTGGATTCGCTGCCCTCCGGACGGTCACGGTATGTGATCACAACATTATCCACCTGCATATTGTTATAAACCGCATGAATCGTCATCTCCGTTTCGATCTCAAAGCCACGGGACAGTACCGGGAATGTCTTGACAAAACGATAGGAAAATGCACGATATCCCGTCATAATATCCCGAATATCCGATTTGAACAGTGCATTGATCGACGCACGGACAAGACTGTTTCCCATATTATGGAAAGGACGCTTATTCTCTTCAAAATACGTTGAAGACAGCCTGTCACCCACTACCATGTCTGAGTTGCGCTCCAGCACCAGGTCCGCCATTTCCCTCGCATTTTCCATCGGATAGGTATCACATCACCGTCTACCATAATATAACACAGTGCATCAACCTCCTGAAACATTCGGCGGATTACATTGCCTTTCCCCTGCTTATATTCCTGCCGTACCACTGCACCGGCCTTTTCTGCCAGCTCTGCTGTGCGGTCGGTAAATTGTTATTATATACATAAATAACAGCCTCCGGAAGCGCCGCTTTTTGCATCCCGGACAACCTTTTCAATCGTTTTTTCTTCGTTATAACAGGGAATCAGTACCGCTATTTTATCCATCAGCGTTCTCCTTTTTTTATTCATGACAATAGAATGCACTCAAAACGTGCACTCTATCGTTTTCTTACTTTCTGTGCCAGATCTAATGCATAAACCGCCTGCTTTTCTACGCTCCGATCCGGAGAAACATGAAACGCAATGGCATCTTCCTGACTGAATTCATCGGATATTTCTTCTCTTAATACCTGACCTGGATGAAACAGGATTTCAAGCATCCTGCCGTTATGCTCTGCCTTTTTCTCCATATTCGGCAAAAGCTGCCGGATTCGCTCTTCATCCATATGCCCGCTCATGATCAGCCCCCACAGATACATCGGCTTCATCCCTGCATTCCGGAACCGCTTCTGCAATAATGCAGAACAATAGTTCAATAAAATATTCTTTACAAAATTGACCGGTCGATAGGTTTTTGTATAAAGAAGTCTTTGCAAAAATACAAAAAAACGGCTCCTTCATCCCGGATATAAGACGCTTTCCAGCCCTGCTCTTCCAATACCTCAAACAGTGCCTCCCGCTACAACCGGTATCATATGGGTATGCTGATGACTGTCTATACCGAAGCTCCTGCAGGTTCAATTCTGAAAATACTCCCGCCACAGCTTTGATCTGAAGTTCAATTTCTTTTTTCAGTTGTTTTTTGAACCTATTTCTGGATGGAAGAAAAGAAACAAAGAACAGCTTCTCCCAGGAAATCTGAAAATGTCCTTTTTCATCCACACCAGATCCGTAAGTCCTTCGGATCCGACAGGCAGCTGCCCTCCATCAGATTTACATGGACAGAAATTGCCGGCTGCCATGGAAATTCTTCCTGTGCCCCGATACAACCTCACATTCTTCAAAACAGCTCATATTTGCAAGCACACTGATACTGTTCAATTTTTCCATCCTTTAAACATTCCAGAATATCTCTGCTTGCATGAACGGATTCCCAAAATCATCCGCATGAATATCAATCCTTACGCTCATTTTCCTGCTCTTCCTCTGCGCTATCCTCTGCATCCCGCAAGATCATGGAATCCACGATATACCGCGGACGTCCTTTTTGCTTTCCATATAAATTTTCCCGATATATTCCCCAATAATTCCCTGGGATAAAGTGTAATACCGCCGAATCAGACAGGTAGAAGCCACCGTTGTCGTCCAGCCGGCAACAACCGCACCATTGCCCAGTCCGATACAGGAAATAAACAGTCCAATGCTGAACAAAAAGGTCAGAAATCCAAGGATTACGATCATCTGCAGCGGTCTGTGGTGCTCATGGAAGTGATTCCATCTACTGCCAGCGTCATCATCTTTTTCAATGTATATTTCGACTGTCCGGCTTCTCTTTCTTTTACATCGAAATAAACAATATCCGACTGGAAGCCCATCGTCGGAATCAATCCCCGCAGAAACAGGTTCGTTTCATGAAATTCTGACAGCGCATCCAATGCCTTCTTTGACATCAGGCGATAATCCGCATGGTTCGTAATCGTCTGGCAGCCAAGCACATGCATCAGCTTGTAAAACAGTCCTGCTGTCGTCTTTTTGAAAAATCCGTCGGTATCACGGTCATTGCGCACGCCATAGACAATCTCACAGCCATTCTGATAGCATTCCAGGAACTGATCCAGTGCTTCAATATCCTGCTGTAAATCTGCATCAATTGTCACAACCGCATCTGCCTTGCTTCTAGCAGCCATCATACCTGCCAGAATCGCACTCTGATGACCGTAGTTGCGGGGAAAAAGCTCAGGCCCGCATACTTGCTGTTCTGGCGCGTCAGCTCATAAATAATCTGCCAGGTGCTGTCCTTACTGCCATCGTTGATAAATAAAATCTTGCTCTTATCCGAAATCGTCCCCGCCTGAATCAGCCGATCCAGCTTGTCCAAAAAGAACCGCTGCCGACTTATGCAGAACCTCTTCCTCGTTGTAACAGGGAACAACGAGATATAAAATGGTGTTTGTTCGTTTCATAGTCCTTCTATATCCTTTCAACTATCTCTGTCCATCATAGCGCATCTTTTCGTATTCGGCAACAACTGCAACAGGAAACAGCTCAACCCCCAATACCGTTACAGACAACTCTCTGTATGTAAACCAGTAATGCACCCAGGAATGGTTCTCCATAACAGCAATCCAGGCAAAGCGGTATGGCAGAAAGTTCCAGCCACGGTAACATATTCCATAACTGACTGCAATTGATTTTTCCAACCCTTTTTTTCGTTTGCCTCCCTGACGCACATACACAATGCATCTGAACAAAAC
>VOFK01002270.1_pt1 | contig 30114 bp, 53 predicted proteins | sample 5384121 | NCBI WGS metagenome assembly VOFK01 (sample SAMN12384730, study PRJNA508395) | human gut metagenome | isolation source: healthy gut J | host: Homo sapiens | reverse complement strand
ATATTGCTTCGTTCAGTTACGTATTGCTGTCTATTTTCTATAGTATATCACTTTTCCTGAAAAAAGGTTATCAATAAAGAGGTATACTCAAAACATGAAGGTTATAATTGTATGCGTTGGAAAAATAAAAGGGTAAAATGATGCGTTGAGAGGAATGCAAAAAAGACTGGGGTCTGCTACTGTGAAATGCAGATTGTGGAAGTGGCAGATGAAGACACCGGACAAGGCATCGAAGCCTTAGAAAACCGATCAAAGAAGGAAACGGATGCTTTCCTCATATTTCTGACCCATATGCGCGTTGTATCAATGGCAAAGAAAGGGATTCTGTGGAATTAGCGGAGCATATCAGCATTGGGGCTGCATGGAAAGAGCAGCACCTTTGTCATCGGTGGTTCGCTCGGTCTGTCAGAAGAAGTCTTAAAGCGAGCAGATGAAAAGCTGAGTTTTTTCAAAAATGACCTTTCAGCATCGAGTTTGATGCGGGTGATCTTAGCGAACAGATTTACCAGGAGTTACCGGATCATTCATGGGGGAACACGTATCATAAATAGAGATATATGTTAGAAACATGAGGAGAAGATCATCACTGACCACAGAAGATATCCGGGCAGAACTACAACAGAATATCGATGAAAATACAGAGCCTTTCATGCATCGTTAGTTCAATCGGCACTTTTTGGGTGTGCGAGTTCAAGATGCGAAATTGCAAAAAGCTTAAACAAAAAGAAAATTATTGCAGAGGCAGATGTTTACGAGGTGATGATACAGGGGAATGATCCCAGGGTATGCAAACTCACGATCAACAGCAACGGAGTTAAACGTTTTAAGCGCCATATATTAATGAATTGAACGATCTTAAGAGCTGTTGCTGTAACGATAAATTTATGTGAAAAAAGATCGGGACGACTGGCTTGCGTTTTTAAAAAAGTATTTATCAAAGTGAAAAAGTATGAACTTTGCAATCGTCTGTCTGCTGGATTTTTTATCAATGATACCTATATTGATGAGGTGCTAGAAATCCACTAATGTGATTGTCTCACCTTTGAGGACATTAACAAGCTGGCTGAAAGAGTTGAAAACGGTAAGCTTTCAAAAATTAAGATTAAAAACGGTAACTGTGAAATAGTAATTGAAAAGGAAAGCAAAATCCTGCCTCCTCCTCCGATGCCTCCTATGGGAGTTTCTGTTAATACTGCGGCGGCTGTACAACCGGCAGTTACTGCTGAAACTTCATCAGAGCCTGCACCTGCAAGTGGAAATATTGTAAAAGCACCGATTGTCGGTACTTATTACTCTGCTCCGGGACCTGATAAAGCTCCTTTCGTTGAGATAGGTAAAAAAGGTTAAAAAGGGCGACGTTTTAATGATTATTGAGTCCATGAAGCTTATGAATGAGGTTCAGAGTGATTTTGACGGCGTTGTAAAAAAAAATATTAGTAGAAAATGGAACAGCGGTTGAATTTGATCAGCCAATTATGATAATTGAATAAGGAGTAATAAAATGGCTGATGTAGTTTACAATAAAGAACAGATAATGGAAATAATTCCCCATCGTGACCCATTTCTGCTTATAGACGAAATTAATGAAATCGAACCTGGCAAAAAAAAGTTACAGCAACAAAATATATAAAGGAAGAAGATGATTTCTGGTTTAAGGGACATTTTCCTGAATATCCGGTAACTCCGGGAGTACTTATGATCGAAATGTTGGCGCAGGCAGGCTGTGTCGCAATGCTTTCACTTCCCGAAAACAAAGGCAAGCTGGGACTTTTTGCAGGTATTGACAAAGCTAAGTTCAAGCGTCAGGTAGTACCGGGAGACGTTTTAAAACTGGAAGTTGAAATAATTAAAGTAAAAGGTCCGATCGGTGTGGGTAAAGGTATTGCCACTGTGGACGGAGTAAAAGCAGTTTCCGCTGAAATTACTTTTTGCAATTAAATAAATTCAGCCGCTGCCGCTTTCCCGTTTAAGGGAAAGCTTAGCAAATGGCAGAATTCACATATATTTATCATATATTTATATATCCGCCATTTGCATTGCGTCCCGCTTTGCGGGCACTGAATTCAATGCTTAATTTACATTTGAAAGAGAGCAGAAAATATGTTTAAAAAGGTATTAATCGCCAATAGAGGCGAAATTGCCGTACGAATAATAAGAGCCTGCCGTGAATTGGGAATTCGCTGCGTTGCAGTCTATTCAACTGCTGATAAAACCGCACTTCATGCACAAATTGCCGATGAAGCAGTATGTATAGGTTCTGCGGATACTAAGGACAGCTATTTGAATATGAAGGCTATTATCTCCGCATGCGAAATTACAGGCTGTGATGCCGTTCATCCCGGATTTGGGTTTCTGTCTGAAAATGCCGCATTCGCAAAAATGTGCAGAAAATGCGGTATAAATTTATCGGACCGTCTCCGGAGTCTATTGAAATGCTGGGAGATAAGGCAACGGCAAAGGAAACAATGAAAAAAAAAGCAGGCGTTCCTGTTATTCCCGGTTCTGAAGGAGCTGTGCGGTCCGTAGAGGAAGCAATGGAAGCGGCAAAAATCAATTGGATTTCCGCTCCTTGTAAAGGCTTCGGCAGGCGGCGGCGGCAGAGGCATTAGAATGGTCGAATCAGAAGATCAGTTGGCTTCACAAATTGAAATCGCCCGTCAGGAAGCTAAAAATTTCTTCGGCGATGACGCTGTCTATATGGAACGCTTTGTTAAAAATCCACGCCATGTTGAAATTCAAATTCTTGCAGATAAACAGGGAAATGTTATTCATCTGGGCGAACGTGACTGTAGTATGCAAAGGCGTAATCAAAAAAGTTCTGGAGGAAAGCCCAAGCCCTGTGATGACCGATGAGCTTCGCCGTAAAATGGGAGAAGCAGCAGTTAAAGCGGCTAAAGTATGCGGTTATCATAATGCGGGAACTATAGAATTTTTGGTTGAAAACGGCAAAGACTTTTACTTCATGGAAATGAATACACGTATTCAGGTCGAACACCCTGTTACTGAATTTGTCACAGGAGTAGATCTTGTCAAAGCACAAATTAAAATTGCAAAGAGGTGAACCTCTTGATTATACTCAAGATGATATACAACAAGTAAAGGGTCATTCCATTGAATGCCGTATTAATGCAGAAAACCCAAAACTTAATTTCAGACCGTCACCTGGTAAAAATTCTGGCTCTTCATACTCCGGGGGCCGGGAATACGTATCGACAGCGCACGGCATATCAAGGCTACACCATATCCCCTTACTACGATTCTATGATCGCAAAGCTCATTGTTTACGCTCCAACCAGACAAGAAGCTATTATGAAAATGAAATGGGCACTTTCAGAATTTATAGTTGAAGGAATAGATACAAATATTGATTTTCAATTAGCACTTGTTAAATGTGATGAATTTCAATCCGGAGATTACAACAACAGATTTCTGGATACATTTAAATTTGAATGAAAGGCAGGCGGATTTTAAAACATGGCATTAGAAAATCTTTTCAAAGTCGTAACGACCAGATTTAATGGTAATACCGAAAAAACAGACCAAAAGCCTGTAAATTCAAATAATATACCGGACGATCTGCTGTTTAAATGCCCCACTTTGAGATGCCGTAATGTGGTATTTGAAGACGAATATAGAGCATTGAATATGGTATGCCCGAAATGCGGATACCATGGCAGAATTACCGCTTCAGAAAGAATTGAACTGACAGTTGATAAAGGCGGCTTTATTGAAACTAACGGCAGTATGCTCAGCAAAAATCCTATAAATTTTCCGGATTATGATGAAAAACAACAAGCTCTCAGAGATAAAACCGGTCTGTCAGACGCAATAGTTACAGGTGAAGCTACTATAAGAGGTATTCCTGTTGTAATTGGTGTTATGGACTCAAGATATATGATGGCGTCAATGGGCAGTGTTGTAGGTGAAAAAAATTGTACGTGCCTTTGAATTGGCAACACAAAAAAAAAAAACCTATTATTCTGTTTACAGCGTCAGGTGGCGCAAGAATGCAGGAAGCTACCGTTTCTCTGATGCAGATGGCAAAGACTTCCGGTGCAGCGGCAAAACACAGCGAAGCCGGTCAGCTTTATATAACGGTTCTCACAGACCCCACTACAGGAGGCGTGACAGCGTCTTTCGCATCTCTGGGCGATATAATAATAGCAGAACCAAAGGCTCTTGTAGGCTTTGCAGGACGCCGTGTAATCGAAGGTACAATAAAAGCAAAGACTTCCCGATGATTTTCAGCTTGCTGAATTTCTTTTGGAAAAAGGATTTGTTGACATGATAGTTGAACGCAAACGTATGAGAAGTGTTTTGTCTCATGTTATGAAGCTTCACGGATATGAAAAGGGAGGTTCTCTGATATGAATGATAAAACAGCATGGGAACGTCAGTGTCTTATACGTGAAAAGAATCGTCCTACTGTAAACGACTATATCCCGCTTATATTTGAGGAATTTTACGAATTGCACGGTGACAGACATTATGGTGATGCTGCCGCACTTATGGGCGGTATTGCAAGAATCGACGGTATGCCTGTAACGGTTCTTGACGAAGTAAAGGGCAGAGACCTGAATGAAAACAAGAAAAACTAACTTTTGCTATGCCCCACCCCGAGGGTTACAGAAAGGCGCTGAGACTCGCCAAACAGGCGGAAAAATTTCACCGTCCGGTAATTTGCTTTATAGACAGTCCAGGAGCATTCTGCGGTATTGAAGCAGAGGAAAGAGGTCAGGGAGAAGCAATTGCAAAAAAATATTATGGAATTTATGCGTCTTAAAACGCCTGTAACATCTGTGGTACTGGGTGAGGCAGGCGGCGGCGGCGCTTTTTAGCCCTTGGGTATGCGACAGACTTGCTATGCTTGAAAATGCATTGTATTCAGTCATTTCACCAAGAGGCTGCGCAAGTATTCTCTGGAAGGACGCTTCAAAAAGAGCAGGAAGCCTGCGAAGTACTTAAAATGACCGCAGAGGATATGGTTGAATTCGGTATTGCTGAAGCAATCATAGATGAGCCGAATGGCAGTGCGCACTATGACGTGTACAAAATTGCAGAAAATATAAAAGAATTTTTGTTTGGTAGAAACGCTGAAAGAAAATTCTTCAAAAAATATTGACATTTTGCTCGAAGAACGTTATAGTAAATTTAGAAAAAATTGGTGAGTTTACAGAATAGTAAATTCTAACAAAAGTTATATTGGTGAACCACACCTATATATAAAAATAGACAATGGAGGTCTTAAACATGGTATTTGAAAAAGTAAAAAGCATAGTTGCAGATCAGCTGGATGTTGAAGAAGAAAAGGTAACTGCGGAAGCAAGTATTACTGAAGATCTTGGTGCTGATTCACTGGACGTAGTTGATTTGGTTATGTCTATCGAAGAGGAATTTGATATTGAAATCCCTGATGAAGCTGTTGAAAACATTAAAACTGTAGGCGACATCGTAAGCTACATTGAAAGCAATCAGTAATAAAAAACTCAAAATGTATAATCCCTCGCTTTTTTAAAGCGAGGGATTATTTTTATACTGGATCTCATTTAATTTTACTTTCTTATTCTCACATATCGGTTTTTTAAAAAACGGACACGGAATAAAAATTTGAAATATCTCGTATAGTACCTGCAAAGATCATTAGGAAAAACGGAGTAAAATTCACTAAATATCTCGAACGTGATTCCCATATCACAAGGAAAAATAAATTCCGCAGAAAATAATTTTTCAGCAATATTTCTCTGTTGATTCGTTTTGAAAAAAGCGCCACGGATAAATGAATAAATAATTGAAAATAATAAAGAAACATGAAAAACAGTACAATATATCTTAAACGTCTTGCTATGACATATAAAATTACGCAAAGATGCTGTCAGAACCCTTTTTTATATAATAGCCTATCATATATGTTCCATCCCACCAAGTCCAGGAAAAGCTTGACTGCAAGATGTTCAATATTTCCGTATAAACCGTAATCAGACACTCGTTTTTTTATTTCCTCAATATTGGCTTTCTTTTTTTGTTCGTAATTACCACTGTTTACTGTAAACCAAAAAATCATCGCTATTATAATTGCCTCTTCCGTGGAGTCCCATCATAACCCAGTGAGTAGACGGAAATTGTATTTCCTCCAACTCTTCTTTTTCAGCTATATTGAATGAACCAACTACTATTCCTGAAAAAACTGACATTATCACGCATCCGGCTAAAAAAATAATGAAAATTGACAAATGTGCTTTAAAATATTAAACTTTTTTTGTAAACACAATAAAGTAAATCAGAAATGCAGGAATAAGTATTATAACGCTTCCTTTAATTTTATATCCTATAAACACTAAAAAATCCCGACATAATCAGCTGAATTGCAGAATAAAGCTTCCTTTTTGAATCTATTCCTCTTAAAAAACAGTAAAAACAGAACTCATTACAAACGGCATGCTTAATGAATCAGTGTAATAAAATGGAGTATATGTGTAAAAAAACTGAAAATATTGACGCTAAAATTCCTGTAAATAAAGCAGTGGTAGGATTTCTGAAAATTTTTTAGCTGTAAAATACATTAAAATGACCGAAATATTAAGTCCAAAAAAGTATTTATCATTACCGGAACAAGATAAGGCATTTTACCCAAAACCGTATTACACACGCTGTAAATAACAGAAAGTATTATTAATATTGCCTGATTGTTCGTATATCTTACAAAAAATAATTTTCATGTCTTTCCGGAAGATGAGTGTATAAATCTTTCTTATCCCATGTCAGACAAAAATCCCGTGCGGCTTTATCAACAAATCCCAAATCAGACCATGGTTTATAGCAAAGAATAACTGCAAATATAATCTGTATTATCAGCATCAAACCTGCAATAATAAAAAAATATCCTGTCTGATTGTTTTTCAGTAAGTTTTTTTTGGCTTTGAGTTTTTTGATAAAGAATAACTAATCCGCCAATACTGACAAGTGAAACAAAAAATCAATAAAATTTCCGCCCATATCGGTATGTTTTCTTTTATACCTCTGATAATTACGGAAATAATGGTAAGTCCGAAAATTGCCGCAAAACCGCCTTGTACAATTCTTATTGTTTTATTCATTTTTTGTTGTCCCTCTTTTATGAACTGTCCTTACAAGAATTATGAACATAAAGTTTCATGCATATACTCTCATAAAGAACGGTTCTTATATCTTTATATTAATAATTATAAACATTTTTGGACAAAAAAGTAAATCGGCAAACTAACCGATATTATAGAACTGTACCAAATCATTATTGTGTATTATGACACATAATACAGTTAATCCACTTTTTGAATACTTCAACATTGTTTTCAACAGCTTGTTGAAAACAATGTTGAAATATATTTTAATACTCATGACAAAAGTCGAATAAATCCCATGAATACTGGCATAATAAGACTGTTAACATGTTGAAAAAGCTTTCAAGAGTGAAATGTTGAGTATTTTATATGAAAATTTGTTGAAAATGCATATTGACACGAAAACCATGGATAAATTAATGGATATGGGGAAAAAATAATATTGTATTGCAGAAGATTATGATGCAATATCAAAAATGAAAGGAATGAATAAGAAGATGAAAAAAAGACTTTACCTCTTATTTTAGGTTTAACCTTACTCTGCTGTTCAATGACAGCATGCGGAAACAAGGATAACAGCAAAGCAATAACTCTGAGGCAAAAACTTCTGAAACTATGAACAATTCAAATGAAACGTCCGGATTAAATTCTGCAACAGACGCTTCCATGGAATCAGAATCAGGCAACAATAATAATAACAACGGTAATAACAATAATAACAATGGTAATAATAACGACAATAACGGAAATATTGTTACCAAAGCAGGAAATGTTGTTGATGATCTGGTCTCTACAGGAGAGGACATAGTTGATGACGCAGGTTCTGTTGTTGAAGACGCCGGCGACGCAATTTTAGGAACAGACAGGGATCATAACAACAATAACAACAGATAATCAAAGGACGGGTCAGCCGTCCTTTTTTTTTTATTCTTTTATAATACCTCCAATTAAAAACAGAAAGGCGGCAAAAATACACGAACTCATTATAATAATCATAATGTTTGCCGTTTAAATATGTTTCATTCCATATTTTAAAAATTGATCGGATCTAATTTAAAAGGTTTTTGTCAATTATGACATTTAATGCAGGCTGTTCTATTAGTGCATAAATTCCAAATAAAAACCAGACAAACAGCTGTTTTAAAGAATCCGTTTATTCTTATATAGCGTATTACTATCATACTCAGCCATACAAGTATCAGTTCAAAGGCACAGATAGCAAGTGCTTGTATTTTATCAGTCACTAAAAACATACATAATACGATCAATAGAACCGAATCAATACTCAAAAGATATCAAAGCATTATGTTTTCGTATTTTTTTCCGGAAATGTTTTATCCAGAAGTATTAAAGGTACAAAAAACAACAGCCATTCCAAATGTTACAGATAAAAATGCTGTAAAAAAACCAGTCTCCTCCGGTATAAATGCAGCAGCCGGCAAGAAGTGCGTTTAAGGACACATAAAAGCTGCCGATAGTCCATAAACCCTTATGACTTTTTTTTTTGACTATAACAGGAACGTTAAGAAGTGTAAAAGCAACCGCCTCAGACAAGAGAACTATAAAAAACCATGATAATTTATGACTTACTGCAATATTGGTTATAAAAACACGGTACTAATGAACAAATATATGCAGCTATATAGAATATAACTGTAGATCTTTGTAGTCTTCACAAAACTTTTTGCATTCTTTTTCTATTTCTCTCTGGCGGTAGTCATCGCTTGCAGTAAACAACTCATGTTCAGTTATTTCAAGAACTTCACATATTCCCTGAATCATTGAAATGTCAGGATACGAAATTCCTCTTTCCCATTTGCTTACAGCAGATTCAGTAACGTAAAGTTTATCAGCCAATTCTTTTTGTGAAATGCCTTTTGCTTTTCTTTTTTTGATTGTATAAATTTACCAAGATTTTTCTTCTCTTCCATTATAAAACCTCCTTTAAAATTATTTTGTGATCACGTCTTTATTGTATCACAGATAAGTAATATTGTAAATAAAACTGTTGAAAATAGTAACAGGATTATTAAGCCAGTTACGTATTTGCGTGGTTTACAGCAAAATTAATAAAAAAAAATTACCCGACTTCTTTAAGCGGGTAAGTAATTTTTATTCAGCCGAATATACCGTCATTGAAACGCCCACATCATTTACCAGAATGTCTGCCGGCAGACGACTCATCTTATATGTAACATAAATATCCCCTGCTGCCCGGAAATATTTATAATCTGTATAAAATATACGATCCATGCCCATGAATCAGGTACGGCAAACTGCAAAACCGCAAGTACAATTCCCCATATAACAATTGGTGCTAAAGCTATAATAATATAATGTTTTCTGTCAAAATAAGCAGTACTTCCGGCATAGGCATAAAATCCGGTAAAACCGTATTTAGGCTTAACACCGCTGAATTTTTTTTTCATTAAAATTCCGTGAACAAGCTCATGGAGAATCATATAGACAACCATGCCGACTGACATTGCAGCCAAATTAGTTTTATATATAGCTTTTTTCAAAAGCGGATTTAAAAACAGCAGTCCGAATACTTTCTGAAAGCAGAGGAATCAGCATCACAACACCGATAATCAAAGCCATAACGTTTACCAATACAGCAAGCTTTGTGTTTTTTTGCAAATCAATTTTCAGTATTTCTTTATAACCGTTTGGAAGTTCGGTAAAATTATTCACATTTACCTCCTTAAATAACAGTAAAGAATCTCTGATTTGCTTCAAAGGCTTCCTGCGGTTTTATTTCACGATATCCCGTCATTTCGGCAGGCATTGAAAGATTCGGAGCATCGATCATAGCGGTCATAGGTTCAGGACAGAAATAACCGTTAAATCCCCTTTATCGTTCCAGATGATCCAGAACTTATATTCATCTGATACTTCATAAGCGATCTTCTTTCCGCTTTCTGTATCCTCAGCAATCACGCCATGAAAATCCTGACCGTTAAGCTTAGTACAGCCGGTTACATACATTTCATTGTCCACATTCTGCAAAACCGGTTTTCTTCCTCCGTTTATATACTCAAGATCTGTACCGTTTAATTCAACAGGCTTGCCGTCAGGCAGACAGCGTTCGTTTAACAGACATCTTTTTCTGTACCGGTACGGTAAGACGTATATTTTCTTCCCTTACCGCCGTCAACGAACGGAGAATTAATAGTAGTATGTGTAGCAAAGGATATCGGCATCATTTTATCTGAAAGATTTGTCAGTTTGATTTTATGTTCAAGTCCGCACTCTGAAAGGGTAAATGTAAATTCAGCAAGAAATCTTACAGGAAAGTACTGGAAGAATTCGTCATTTTCATCATATCTGTATTTGGTCTTTACAACTGCACAATTATCATCTGCATAATGCTCGGCAAGAGTATGGACTCTTTTCTGTAAAAATCCGTGAATATGATTGTTATACGGAGCTTTTTCATTTACAGGCAGCTGATATACTGCGTCTGAAGTTTTCAGCACACCGTCTGCAAAACGGTTAGAAGATAAAGATAAGTGAAGGCAGTCCCCAAACCTCGGCAGACTGTTTTATTACCTCCGCAGGATTATCTTTCTTAAAACGGAAAAATTCAATCCCATTTTTATCATCATGTAGTCTGATCACATTTGAACCCAATTCGTATGCGATCATTGCTGTGTATCCTCCGGCAGAAATTTCTGCAACAGGAGTTCCGTTAAAGTCAGTAAGCTTTTGAGTAATTCATAGTTTTCTCCTCTTTTTATATTTTATTATTTTAATTTTAACATACTTTTATTTATATGTCCATACTTTTATAGTCTCTGATTTTAGTCAAAGTTTAAAAATCTTCATTTCAAAAACAACTCCGCATACAAAATCTCCGGCGGATTAAAAACCCTGAGCTTACCTATCCCAGTAGAAACAAGCATATATTGACTGTCCTTTTTATACAACCCCTTTGTATACTTCGGGAAAAAAAATTTCTTTCAGGTGAAAGAATCCCTCCGATAAAGGGAACATAAACTGCTCCGCCGCCGTGTACATGCCCCGAAAAAGTCAGATCAGCACCCCATTTTGCATATTCCTCAAAGAAAAACGGATTATGAGCAAGCAGAATATTAAATCCTTCCTTTGCATCACCTAAACTTTGAGTAAGCTCGGCAGAAGTTATTCTGTCCAGTGCCGCATATCCTCCGTTTTCATTTTTTATATACGGATTTTTTCAGATCAGTACCGTAAATATTTATTTTTCGTCCGTCTTTTTTCAAATACTGTACTGTCGTTTTCTAAGAATACTGCTCCTGCATTTTTCATCATTTTACGGTACTTTTCCATCATTTCCGCACTCAAATCAAGTTCATGATTACCCTTTGAACAGTAAACAGGACATATCAGGCAAAGCTTTTCAAGCAGTATCTGAGTACTTTCCAATGATGTTTCGGTACGGGAAACAAGGTCGCCTGTTATAAAAATCATATCCGGTGAAAGCTCTTTAACACGCATAACAAATCTGCTCCAGCCGTTTGAATACTTTCTTTTTATGAATATCTGAAATCTGTACTATTTTTATAGACTCCTGACTGCTGAAATTATCAGTACTGATTTTATAACGTCTTACAATAAGCATACGGTTTTCTACGCCAACATAAAGCAAAAACATAACGCCAAGCAATAATAAACAGATAAAAATTCTCATTTAACGTTATCCTTTTCCTCTTGATAAAACCTTTCTCAAGGTTGATGTTACGGCGCTGAAATTGGTACACACAACAAATACTGTCAGAAGTATCAGGCAGATTATATAATAATCCGGTTTTTTATGGTAAGCAGACTCATTCCCAGAAGAACCGATATATTTATAAAAGTTGTAAAATGATTAACTCTAAAGTAAATATACCGTCTTGCGTCAACAATTCTAATCAGGTAGCAGACAACATAACTGATAAATGTTGTTGCAACCGCACCGTGAACGCCGAACTTCGGAATAAGAATTATATTCAGAATAAGATTTAAAACCGTTGATACCAAACTGGTCCTAGAAGGAATTTTTCGTATGCTGTGCGGCAGTATAGATACTGCTTAAAAACAAATTAAAACAGGACATAAGAACCGACAGGATCAATACGGGGAGTATACTGAACTGCCTGAGCATATTCAGGGTGAACGCTGTCGTTTAAAAGCATGGAGGACAGCGGCTTTACTAAAAAGTATAAGGCTTGCAGCCGTAATATACATTATAGACTGATATGCGGAATAAACCTTTTCATAAAATCTTCCTATACCTTTTGAACCGTATTCCGAAATGGCAGACATATTCCAGGCCTGAAAAAATATAGTCGATACCATCGACACTAGATTTGGTATCTTTTGACGCTGCGGTATAAATTCCGGCGACAGAGTCTCCGGTTGTTCCGGCTGGTCCGTCAAGATATTTTATAAACAGTCTGTCCGAAAAGCCTGTTATTATCCACATTACAGATGTTGGGATCATAGGTATTGAAAATCTCAGCATAGTATGCATAACATCTCTGTCCGCAAAACCTGATACTGAAATATTTTCTTAAGTTTGCCATACACCACAAAAAAGACTGTTGAACAAAGATCTGAGGCAATTACAGCCAGAAAAAATCCTTTAAGTCCCATTTTCAGACCGGATATAAAGCTTATATTAAAAATAAAAATAGTAACGGTAGCAAGTATACCGTCAAAAGCGTATAGCTTTACATAACCTATTGAACGTACAAACAGCGAACAGGTCTGTCTGAAGCTTGAAACAATTACATATATCGCAAAAGCAGCGGAGTAAATCCCTTTACGAATGGAATAAGGGACAAAAAGGCGATAAAAGACCCATTATCAGCAGTCCCATGACCTGAATCATAATGGCTGTAGAAAAAACCTGACGGTTATCATATTCCCTGTCAAGTCCGAATCTGATAACCGCTTCGGATATGGCAAAAGTAAAAACTGGTATAAGGAAATTAGCGGTTGTTTCAATAAGCTCCTTTGTACCAAGCGTTTCCGACGGCATGTAAGTAGTATAAAGTCTTGTGAGGAAAAATGACAGTATCTTTGAACCGAATGTTCCCACTGCTAGTATTATAGTATTAAACGCAAGATTTTTATATTTATTCATCAGCAATATCTCCGTATTTATTATTGACCTTAAAAACGTATATTACTAATTATAACAAAAAATTCATAAAAAGAAAATAGTAATTTAAAAAAATATTTTTTATTTTGCTTATATCATAATACTCACACGACTTTCAATGATTCACCTCAGAGTATGTACTGTAATATAATGTCAATATATGGACTGAAATAATTTCTGATATACAGGTTTAAAAATTAAAAATTCAGGCAATGATAATTACATAAGATTCTTTTAATTTTTAAAGAATGGAGATTAAGATTATGTCTATTAAAAAGAGGAGAAATATATTATGCGGATTTAAGCCCTGTTGTGGGTTCGGAACAGGGCGGAATAAGACCGGTACTTATCGTTCAGAATGACGTTGGCAACAGACACAGTCCTACTGTTATTGCTTTGCTGCTATAACCAGTCAGAAAGAAAAAAAGCAAAGCTTCCTACACATATAGAACTAAGCGCTGACGGCTGCGGTCTCGCTAAGGACAGCGTCGTTCTTCTTGAACAGATAAGAACTATTGATAAAAAACGTCTGAAAGAACGTATGGGGAGAACTTGACAACGGTTCTATGAATAAAGTAAACAATGCTCTTTCTATTAGTTTTGGTCTTATGTAACCAGCCTTTTGAAAAGGCTGGGCGAAAACTTTTATGCCCAACAAAATCAACTTAAAACACTTTTTAAGTCTCGCAAAGCCGCTCAAAAATTTTACCCCACTTTTTAAAAAAGTGGGGTTTTTAAATTAATCCTTATATACTGAATCTATTCCCAGAAATTCTTCCAGACAAAGTCCGCTTTCATACACTTCCGTAGCTTTTTCAACGCCAAGATAACGAATATGCCAAGGCTCGTACTGATAACCGGTTATTTCATCTTTTCCTTCGGGAAATCTGATAATAAATCCGTATTTATGTGCATTTACTGCGACCCAGTCGCTTTCCGGAGTAAGTCCGAAGGAATCGTCAATACTATTTAAATCAAAGGCAAGACCCGTCTGATGATCAGAATGTCCCGGACGGGAAGAATATGTATCGGCGGCCTCCTGACCGTCTCTTTCAACATAATTATTATAAATTCTTTCCTGATCATAATAGGAACGGTAATCTGAAGAAATATAAATACTTAATCCCTCGTCTGCGGCATCTGACGCCATTTCATTGAATGCGTCCAATGCTTGCTGATTTACACCGGATCATAATCCGCCGGTAGCGAATAGGACTTATTTGCGATCAGTATACCATCAATATATGTAAGACCGTCTTCTTCAATGACTTCATGTCCGTTTCCGTCCGCCGGAACAACATTTACTTTTAAACTCAACAAAGTATCGGTATCGCGAATGCTGACAGTAATCTCGCATGTTCCCTCGCCTATACCTGTAATTTCACCGCTTTCCCCACTACAGCTACTGCGTTGTTGGAGCTTACCCAGTTAAAAACATCATCGCTGCTTTGCGGAGATTTTTAAGCTTTGGAGTATACTTTTCTCCCACCTTTATTGTAATCTCATTTTCCTCAAAGGTTATACTGTTATAATAATCGGAATCACTGTCCTGAGCATCCGCTGGAACAGCTTCTGTACTTCCGGATGAAGAAGCCGAAATTGATTTGTTTCCGATTTCTTTCCTATCTCTAAAAATAAACAAGTACATCAATAATATGATTACAGCTACAAGAATCACTACTATACACAGTAAAAGAACTTGTTGTCTTTTTTTTCTATAAACGTCTTTACTTTTTTTTCATTTTGTTTCTCCTTTTATCTATAATTAACTCATTAAATATAGCATAATATATAAATTTTGTCAACTGAATTCTACATATCGTATAAAAATTATTCTTGCTTTTTTAACATAAATAATGTATAATTATATAAAGATATTGTTGAGTTCTGACAATATGCAAGAAAAAATCAAAATATAGACGGGAGAATGATAGCTATGAAATTAAAAAACTAAAGCACTTTCAGTCATTACTGCCTGTGCACTGGTTGTGTCCGCTTCAGTCGGAATAAAACCATCTGTATCATTTGCCGAACCATCTTCTAAAGATATTTCCAATACAATGGAATGGGGATCAGTGGAAATCGGCGGAGGCGGCTTTGTTACCGGTATAATAACAGGTCAGAAAGAAATGTACCTCAGAACAGACGTAGGCGGCGCATATAAATACAACTACGAAACAAACAGATGGGATCAACTTTTTGCATTCATTAATGAAGCAGACAGGGGACTTTTAAGTGTAAAAGGAATTGCAATTGATCCTACCGACGATGATACCGTTTATTTCCTCTGCGGCTGTGCTTACTTTTCAGACGCAAGAACAGAAATCATAAAAACTACCGACGGCGGCAAGACGTTTACCCGTGTCGATGTTACAGATATGATTCAAGTTCACGGAAACGGCGATGGTCGTGAATGCAGCGAACCTATAGCAATCGACCCTGATGATCCTGACATTATTTATGCCGGAGGCGATGTTACCGCAGGGGATTCCGCTTTGATCAAGTCTACTGACGGCGGCAAGACATGGAAACCCGTTAAAGGTTATGACGACCTTGGTTTGTATAAAAATGACGTTAAATGGCCTACATGGACAGATCATATAGCAAGAGGTACAGGCTCAGGAGAATATAATACACAAAATGGCGTTGCAACAATCAAAGTTTTAGACGGCAAGGTTTATGTGGGTACATCTGTTACTGGACAAACCAATATTCATGTAGCTGATGTTGATACAGATGAATTTACAGAGCTTAGCCCCTGATCTTCCTACAGCTAATTATCCTGTAACTATCAGTGATGACGGAAACGGAAATATCTTTTGTAACTTATATTGCAGGTCTTGCATTCAGCGGCTCTGCCGGCGGTGCTTACAAATACACACACACAATATCGCAAGCGGTAAAAGTAACCGATATCTCACCGTCAGGCAATGCTATCGGTATGATTACGGCTGATAAATCAGATCCAAACAAACTTTTGGCAAGAACTTGTGGATTATGGTCAGATCAGTGGTATGAAGAAGAATGGACTGAAACTAGTATTGCTTGGGGCGGTCATTTCTTCAGATCAACTGACGGCGGCGAAAAATTGGACAGATATTACGCCAGGTCAGCAGGAAGGTCAGTACACAGATAATCATTACTTTGTTTCAGAACCGATCGATACAAACGGATATGCATGGATCTACGGCAAGGCTGTACATTGGGGCAGCGGTATACTCATCGATCCGAGAAATTCGGACAAAATCCTTATGACATCCGGTAACGGTGTTTTTGCTTGTGATAATGTATGGGATGAAAAAAGGTATTCAGTTCTATTTTGATCCGGCAGGAATCGAAGAAGTAGTTGCACTGGATATGGTAAGCGTTCCGGGAGGAAGCGCATACTCGGCAATCGGAGACTATGACGGATTTATTCATACAGATGTTAATGAAATTCCGGAACAGTATCAGCCGAATATGGGTTCAACAAGCGCTATAGCATATTGCCCTCAGAATCCTGATGTTATGATAAGAATTGCTAAGGATCAAAATGATACTGCTCCCGGATTCTATACCCTTGACGGCGGAAAAACATGGAATAAAATGGCTAATGCAAACGGCGGAAGAGCTGCTATTACCCAGCTTGAAGACGGTTCATACCGTTTCTTTAAGAGCGCACACGAAAATGATAAAACCTCAGCGGTTTTTTATTCTGATGATTTAGGTCAGACATGGGAAACTTGTACAGGTATACCAAGCGCATACGGTTCAAAGATGACCAACATGTTCATTGAACCAAACAAACCAAATATAGTATATGCTTATGTAACATACTATAATGAATCATGGTTCTATTCAAAAGATAAACCGGATATGTCTGATGCTCATTATACGCTCTGTGTAAGCACAGACTACGGAAAAACATTTACCGGTACTGATGTAGCTATGTACGACCAGTGTGACAGCGCCGGAAGAATTGCTTACCTCGGTGAAGATAACCTTCTTATTATCGGCGCCGGCTGGTATGGTATGTATAGTGTAACTGACAATGGCAAAACAATTAATAAGCTTGAAAATGTATCTTACTGCAAAACTGTTGGCTACGGCGCTCCTGAAAAGAAAAGGTGACGTAAATACTCTTTATATGTACGGCAAGCCCCAGGATTCAGATCCTGAAGGTGTATACCGTTCTCAGGACGGCGGTGAAACATGGGTGCTTATTAACAGCGAAATGCTATACGGCGGTACAGGAAACGGTAATTTCCTTTGTAGGCGATATGAACGAATTCGGCACAGTTTATATGTCAACAGTTGGCTGCGGAATTATTTACGGCAGACTTTCCGAAGAACCGATTCCTCCTGAAACTTCTGAAACTTCTGAAACAACTATACCTACGACTACAACAACTACTGTTACAACTGAAGAAACAGGAAATACAATCCCATCAGGAAGTTTTGATCCGAAAAGATCTTATGTATGGTGACACAAACCGTGATATGTCTGTTGACTCAGCAGATATAGTTGTTCTTAACAAATATCTGATTAATAGCGTTGATTACCCGCTTAAGGACGCACAGGCATATGAACAGGCTCAGACTGTTTATGATGATGAAATTGATACAAAGGATTCAATAGCTATTATTAATTGCGTTCTTCAGCTTATTGATTTAGATGATTTAGGTCCTGCAAGATAATATTAAATTTAAACTGCTGAGTTTATTGCTCAGCAGTTTTTTTATAATTCAAAAAGTACCGAATCTAATTGAATCGGTACTTTTTATAAGTTAATAAATCATTATCTTATTATTTTTTCTTCTTTCCAAACCTTACTTTAGAAAGAACAGCCGCACAAGCAGTAACTGCAAGACCGGCAACAGCAACTTCCGCTACTCCTCCGTCACCACAGTCACAGCCGCCTCAACTGTAGTAGTATTATTTTGACTTGAAAATCCATTATCAGAAATCTGCGTCAGTAAACCGTCAGGTTGAGTTTCAGAAGGCTGTGTTGTTTCCGGTATAACTCCAGTTCCGGTAACCGTAAACACTACTCTGACATTGTCAGTAACTGATGTATTTAAAGGCACATCAGCAACACCTGTATTGTCCCAGCCGTCGTAAAGATAAATTCTTGTTCCCGGCTCCTGACCAATGGCAGCATACGCCGTATTTATGGCATTAGGACTTGTTATGTAATTTAACTGATTACCGTCAATATAAACTGAGTCAACATTAATTTTCAGTCCTGAATACCGAGCCGTCGATATATCAGGAATATTAACATACAGACATTCAATATTATTTACAGTTCCTTCAGCTACTTTCCATACAACCTCATACTGTCCGTCACCGTTGATAATAGCAGTTTTAGAACCGGCAGGAATATCTGAAAGCTCTTTTACCTCGGCCGTTCCCATATCACCGCAAAGATATGCATATGCGGATAATTCAACTGCATTTACATTAACTGACATAGCTGCCGCTGAAACTGCTTTGCACAAGCAGAACATAGCTGCAATAAATCTCTTTAAATTCATTTTGACACCTCATAATTAATTATTTGTTTTTCTTTCTTTTGATCTTTGATGCAATTGCCGCAAGACCGGTAACAGCCAAACCGACAAAAGCAATGTTAATGCCTTTTGAACCCGTTAAGGGAGCACCTGTTCTTTGAGTAGTAGTCAAGCCAACCCCCGCATTACGGCTTACAGTCATCGTATTGTTAGACAATGCATTATAGCTGACTGATGAAGATGATTCCGATACAGATGCCGACGCAGATGTCTCCGATATAATGGTGCTTTCATGCGTAACCAATTCCGCACCGCTTGTTTTCGGCGCCGAAGTAGTAACGGCAGTCTCTGACGAAGACTGTGTCGGTTCTGCGGATGCTTCTGTCGTTTTCAGACTGTGCGCCGTGCTTGTCAACAAATAACGGACCATCTGTTGGCATACCTTTTACCGTAAAAATTATTTCAATTGATTCGTTTACTTTTGTTTGTACAGGCAGAAACGGATAATTGCTGTCTTCGTTTGCAATATAAATTCTGGTACCGTTAAAACTTCCTTCTTCATACTGAATATCTACAGCCGGGTAGAATTCATTTCATATTCTTCACCGTCAATTCTTACCTTATCTACAGTCACTGCAAGATGTTCATAAACGGTATTGTTAAGGCCGTCGATATCCAGAACAAAATATTCAACGGTTTTCGTCTGTGCAAGAGGAATATAAGCGGAATACGTAGCGTTACCTGTAATTTCCGGCAATTCTGCATCTGTAATCCTTTCCAATTGGTTTTGACCGGCCTTGCCTTTTACAGTTGTTTTATAAGTATCGTCAGCAGCAGTAACTGCCGCAGACGTCAAAAGTCATAAAAACAGAAGCAGTACATAAAACCTGCACAGACAGCAAATCTTCTGAATTTCAATATAACACCTCTTATTTTTCACTGATTTGTTTTTTTATAAGATTAAAAAATACTTCTATACTTTTAAAGTATAACATTAATTATGTCAAAATGTCTATATAAAAATTATATAAATTTATGTGATTTAAAACGGCAAAACAGTTAAAACTGTACAAAGAATCACATTGCATTTTTCATAACAGACAATACCGACTCCATTAGTCTTTCCGGTTTCTGTCCCCTATCAAGTTTTACGCTTATATACGGCTTTGAAAGACAATTAAATGCTACCCTTCCTTTATAAGCTGAAGAAATAGCGTCGATCTGTTCGGGAGACGGTCGTTCAATATAGAATATCATATTCTCTTTTCTCTGCTGAATCTCCGTAATACCAAGACTTGCCGCTGTATTTCTAAGCAACGAAGCATTTATCAGTCCCTCAACGGATTTAGGCGGATCGCCGTAACGATCAATAAGTTCATCAATCATTTCCATTTTATCTTCTTCATTCTGCACTGCCGCAATTTTTTTGTATATATCAAGACGCTGGGCAAGGCTTTCAATGTAATTTTTCCGGTATATGTGCGTCGATCTGGATATCCACAGCACAGTCAGCCGCCTTTTGACAGGTTCTCCCTTTTCTCGGCAATAGCCTCGGTAAGCAGACGAATATACATATCATATCCTACCGATTCCCTATGCCCGTGCTGTCGCCCGCCTAAAAATACTTCCGGCACCTCTTATTTCAAGGTCACGCATAGCAATCCTGAAACCGCTGCCGAACTGCGTAAACTCTCTCATGGCATTCAAACGCTTAGACGCTACTTCAGTAAGTATCTTTTCCCGTCTGAATGTAAAATAAGCAAAAGACTCTTCTGTTGGAGCGTCCCACACGGCCTCTTAGCTGATAAAGCTGTGACAGACCGAAATAATCGGAGTCCTCAATAATAAGGGTATTTACATTCGGAACATCCACTCCGGTTTCGATAATAGTAGTGCATACCAGAATATCAATTTCATGCTCCACAAGCTGACGCCATATTTCTGACATCGCTTCTTCGGTCATCTGACCGTGAGCGTAGGCTATTCTTGCGTCCGGAACCCACTCCTGAAGCTTTGCGGCACATGAGGAGATCGTTTCAACACGGTTATGGATATAGTAAACCTGACCGCCCCTTTTTAAGCTCCTTATTTATTGCCTGTATGAGCATTCCCGGATTGTATTCAACAACATAAGTCTGAACCGGATGCCTGTCCTGAGGCGGTTCGTCTATGACTGACATATCCCTGATACCGCTCATTGCCATGTTAAGAGTACGGGGGTATCGGTGTTGCGGAAAGGGTCAGCATATCAACTCCTGTAAAGTGCTCCTTGAATTTTTTTTCCTTGTGAGCAACGCCGAATCGTTGTTCCTCATCTATAATGGCAAGTCCCAGACTTTTAAATTCCACGTCTTTCTGAACTAATCTATGCGTACCTATTATAATATCAATCAGACCTTTTTTCAGTTTCTTTAAAATTTCCTGCTTCTTTGCTTCGGAGTACGGAATCTTGAAAGCAGTTCGATGGTTACAGGAAAATGCTCAAATCGTCTTAAAGCGGTCTGAAAATGCTGCATTGCCAGTACGGTTGTAGGCGCTAAAATTGCGCACTGCTTTCCGCTTGCCACGCATTTCATAGCGGCACGGAAAGCCACTTCCGTTTTACCGAAGCCAACGTCTCCGCACAAAAAGTCTGTCCATAGGACGGATTCTTTCCATATCCTCTTTTATTTCGTTAATAGACTGAAGCTGATCGTCTGTTTCCGTATAAGGAAAACGGGATTCAAAATCTCTCTGCATTTCATCGTCGGGCAGAAAAGCGAAGCCTTTGCTTTTTTCACGCTTAGCATACAAAGCGGTAAGCTCGTGAGCCATGTCCTTTACCGCACGCTTTACGTTGTTTCTTGTTTTCTGCCATTCCGAAGATGAAAGCTTATTGAGTTTTACTCCTGTATCGTCTCTGGGACCGATATATCTTGACACCATATCCAGCTGAGTTACAGGAACATAAAGCACGTCTTTTCCGGCATACTGAATTGTTATATAGTCCTTTGTAACACCTTCAAGTTCAAGCTTTCTGATACCGACAAATCTTCCAATACCGTGCATTGAATGAACCACTAAGTCCCCTGCGGTTATATCAGAAAGACTTCTGATTTCCTCTCCCTTTTTATGTTTCTTTTTCTTCTTCTTTTTGAACTTGCCGCTTTGGATTGAGTGATTACAGCCGTTTTGTTTTCAGGATACTCATAACCTCCGGAAAGACTTCCCGTCATTAGCAGTACTCTGCCCGGCAGACACTGTGAATCCTCCTTTGCAATATCGCATTTTATTCCGTCGTCCATAAGATCCTGACGAATGATCGGGAGCGTTTTTTCACTACCTGCAATAAGCATTGTACGATATCCTCTTTCGCACAAGCTTTTCAGATCTTCGTCCAACTGACGCATTTCACCGCCCCCAAGGAGCGTTATGGAGAGCCTCAAAGCTGATAATTTTCTTGTATCCTACCCTGTCAAGTCCCTGAATGAAATTACTCAAAAATATCTGCTGTCCTTTACTCGTTTCGGATAGAACATCGGAAAGCTCACAGTAATGTCCCTCAAGACCTTTGCACAATTCACCTTCTTCAAGGAGTATTTTGCAGTCCTCATTATACTGTGCCGTAACACCCTTTGCATGCTCGGCTGCATTGACATATTCGCAGAAAACAGTTATTCCGTTAAAATAATCAAAGATCAACGGTATTTTATCATAAATAAGCGGTATATATTTATCTATGCACTGAACCTCCGCTCCCTCTCTCAAAAGCTCTGAGTCCTCTGCAAGACGTGCCCTTACAATATCAGACTTTCTGCTTCTTATTTTCTTTGCAAGACTGTCGATTTTATCTGCCAAAGCCAAACGGTCTGTTACAGTTTCCACTGCCGGTGCGATCTCTATTGATTCAAGAGAATCGGTTCTGCGTTGAGTTTCCGGATCAAAATACGAAATACTGTCAACATCGTCGCCCCAAAATTCCATTCTTACAGGCATCGCCGACTGTACCGGAAAAATGTCGGCAATAGAGCCTCTGACCGAAAACTGAGACGGTCCTTCAACCTTATCGCAACGGATATATCCCATATTAATAAGTTTGGTTTTAAGTTCTTCAAGATTTACTTCTGCTCCGCTTTTTATTGCAATGGTACTGTTTTTTAAAATGTCTTTAGGGATAACAGGTTCCATTACCGCTTCAATACTTGCCGCTATTATCTTACTTTTTTTCCTCTTATAAGCTTTGAAAGTGCGGAAATTCTCTGATGTTCATATTCTCTTGAGAAGCCCTCGACTTTGGTAAGAGCAAGCTCTCTGGAGGGAAAAAGTACTGCGTAATTTTCGTCTCCCGACATAACGGTAATATCGTCGCAGAGTTTTTTTGCCGCCGCTTCACTTTCCGTTATAACCAATATCGGACTTTCATTATAAAGGGAATAAATGAGCTGCGCCTTATGAATATGAGAAAGTCCGACGGCGCACACAGGACTTATTTTACTTTTTTTATACACTTCTCAATATCCTTCCAGCTTTCAAGCTCACGGAAGGTTTCGCTGAAAAAAATTTCATTGTCAACTCCTTTTTTATTAGTGCATATTTTATAGTTCACAAATATTTACGATTCTCAATATACTTAATGGTATAAAAAACTTTACAAAGCACAAACACAGCAACCCCCGGTTACAGGGGGATTGCTGTTTGATTAATTATATTTTATTATTTTAAGAATTAAATTTATTCATTGCCTCGTCAATTTTTCCGGCAATCATAAGCTCCAGACTGTCGCATGCCTTTTTACATGATTCCTGAATTTTTTCCATATCCTCCTTGCCGAATCGGCTTAAAACCCAGTCTGCAAGGTCGAATTTAGGGTGCGGCTTTCTGCCGACGCCCATTTTTATTCTCGGAAAGCAGGTGTCTGCACCGGTCAGATAAATAATACTTTTTATCCCGTTATGACCGCCGTCGCTTCCCTTGCGCCTGATGCGCAATGTGCCAGGTTCAAGGGAAATATCGTCATAAACGATTATAACATGCTCAATATCCAGCTTATAAAATGCCATTGCCTCGGAAACCGCCTGACCGCTGTTGTTCATATAAGTTTCAGGCTTCATGAGAATACAGTGCTTTCCGCTTATCGTCACATCACTGCAAAGTGACTTAAATTTAAATCTTTTTACATCTGTCTCCAGACGTTCAGCCATAGCGTCAATAACCATAAAACCTGCGTTATGACGTGTGTATGCATACTGCTCCCCGGGATTTCCCAGACCTACGATAAGATATTCAACAGGTCCGGTAGGTACTGATTCTGATTTTGAAATTTCTCTGAATCTGTCAAAAATACTCATTTAATATCACGCTTTTTCCAATCTTTTCTTAAGTTTAGTCAGGCTATAGCCTTCTTTTTATTTTTTAACAACTCCCCTGTCAATTGCAAGAGCATAGTCGGGAACGTCCCTTGTGATTGTAGTTCCGGCAAGTATATACAGCCTTACCCAGCTTTACAGGAGCAATAAGATTTGTATTACAGCCAATAAAACAGTTGTCTCCGATCTCACAGCGGCTCTTTACAATACCGTCATAGTTAACGGTCACTGTACCGCAGCCGAAATTGACCTTTTTACCCACGTCGCTATCGCCCACATAAGTGAGGTGTGCAACTGCAGTACCTTCGCCGATCGTGGAATTCTTGATCTCAACAAAGTCGCCGATTTTAACTCCGCTCTTTATATGGCTGCCCGGACGGATATGAACCCACGGTCCGATCTTAACACCGGCGTCAATCGTGGACTTGAACGCCTGAACATAGTTTAGACTTACACCGTCTTTAATGTCACAATCGTCAATTATGCAGTTTGGACCGATACGGCAGTCCTTACCGATTTTTTGTCTTTCCCCTCAGATGAGTTCCCGCCATGATTTCAGTACCTGCCTCGATTTCAACATCTCTGCCGATCACAATACCGTCAATACAGTTAAACTCAACGCCGTTTTCCAAATGCTTCTCAATTACTGCCATTCTTGCGGCAGTATTAAGAGCCAAAAGACCTTTTCTGTCGTTTGCACCTAAAACCACATTCGGATTTTCCGAAAATATATGCGTTAACATTTCTGCCCTTATTAAGAGCAATGAAAACACTGTCTGTCAGATAATATTCACCCTGAGAATTATTCTGAGTAAAAGCTCACCCAGATATTCAATAAGGTCTGAGGTTTTGAACCAGTAAGCTCCGGAATTTACTTCCCTTATCTCACGCTGTGCGGCGGTAGCGTCTTTTCCTCAACAATTGAAGTTATACCGCTTTCGCCTCTTACGATTCTGCCATAGCCCTTTGGTTCGTCTATCTCAGCGGTAATGACAGTTATTGAATTATCTTCCTTTTCATGAAGCTCCAGGGACTTTTTATAGTTTCAGAGTCGATAAACGGAGCGTCACCGCACAGTACGAGTATGCCCTCCGCCGTTTTTTTTTTCCATAAACGGTACTGCCTGCATTACCGCATGACCTGTGCCCAATCTTTCGCTTTGAAGAACCGTTTCATATCTTCCGTTTAAATATTCATCAGTTTTTTCAGCCATATATCCCTTGACAATACAAAAGATTTGAAAGCTCGGCTTCCTCACACGCTTTTTTATTACCCATTCAAGCATAGGTTCTTCCAATACCTTAAACATAGGCTTGGGAATATCCGCTTTCATTCTCTTTCCCTGACCGCCTGCCAGTATAACAGCATTATTCATCATGATCTTTCCTCTCAAAATATATTGAAATTTACTTTTTATGTATCCGCTTTGCTACGTTCAATAATACTCATATTGTTTTAGGTAAATTAAAAAGTTATATCTTGCGTTTTAATCTAAATAATGTTTTCCTATGAAACTTAAATTAAACAATTAAATAAGCACACAACAATCATTATAAATATATTATGACAGCTATTCAGTCATTTTTCAAGAGATTTTTAAAAAAAATTAAAATTTTAATATTTTTTGTGAATATTGCTACAAATTAACCTGTAAGATTTTTTTTAAAAATATATGGAAATTTTTCCACTTATATGTTATAATAATAATTAACAGACCGACATGGGTTTTCCGTCGGACTGAAAGACAAAAAATATCTGGAGGTATAAAACCAATGGCAAAGAAATATTGCTACCTTTTCTCTGAAGGTAATGCTAACATCAGAGAACTCCTGGGCGGCAAGGGCGCTAACCTTGCTGAAATGACAGGTATGGGTCTTCCCGTTCCGCAGGGTTTCACTATTTCAACTGAAGCGTGTACACAGTACTATGAGGACGGCCGTCAGATCAATCCTGATATCATGGCTGAAATTAATGAATACATCGGTAAGATGGAAGAAATCACCGGCAAGAAGTTCGGCGATCACGAAAATCCACTCCTCGTTTCTGTACGTTCAGGTGCTAGAGCATCAATGCCTGGTATGATGGATACAATCCTTAACCTCGGTCTTAACGAAGAAGTTGTTGAGACTATCGCTGCTCAGTCTAATAACCCAAGATGGGCTTGGGACTGTTACAGAAGATTTATTCAGATGTATTCTGACGTAGTTATGGAAGTCGGTAAGAAATATTTCGAAGAGCTTATTGACGAAATGAAGGCTAAGAAGGGCGTTACTCAGGACGTTGACCTTGATGCTGACGGCCTTAAGGAACTGGCTACAGTTCAAGGCTGAATATAAGGAAAAAATCGGTACAGACTTCCCAACTGATCCTAAGGAACAGTTAATGGGCGCTGTACAGGCCGTATTCCGTTCGTGGGACAACCCGAGAGCAAACGTTTACAGTCGAGACAACGACATTCCTTACTCCTGGGGAACAGCCGTTAACGTTCAGTCCATGGCATTCGGTAACATGGGTGATGACTGCGGTACAGGTGTTGCATTCACTCGTGACCCTGCTACAGGCGAAAAGAAGTCTTATGGGCGAATTCCTTATAAACGCTCAAGGTGAAGACGTTGTTGCCGGCGTTCGTACACCTATGCCATCGCTCAGATGGCTGAAAAGTTCCCCTGGCTTTTGAAAAGTTCCAGAATGTATGCAAGACTCTTGAAGATCACTACAGAGACATGCAGGATATGGAATTTACTGTAGAACACGGCGAACTCTTCATGCTCCAGACAAGAAACGGAAAGAGAACAGCTCAGGCTGCTCTGAAGATCGCATGCGATCTCGTTGACGAAGGTATGAGAACAGAAGAAGAAGCAGTTGCTATGATCGATCCTAGAAACCTCGACACACTGCTCCACCCTCAATTTGACGCTAAGGCTCTTAAGGCTGCTACACCTGTAGGCAAGGGCTTGGGTGCTTCTCCAGGCGCTGCATGCGGTAAGGTTGTATTCACAGCTGACGATGCTGTTGCTTGGCATGAAAAAGGCGAAAAGGTAGTTCTTGTTCGTCTTGAAACATCACCTGAAGATATTACAGGTATGAAGGCTTCTCGGGGTATCCTGACAGTAAGAGGCGGTATGACTTCTCACGCTGCCGTTGTTGCTCGTGGTATGGGTACATGCTTGCGTATCAGGCTGCGGCGATATCAAGATGGACGAAGCTAACAAGAAATTTGAACTTGCAGGCAAAAAACATATACTGAAGGCGATTATATCTCAATCGACGGTTCAACAGGTAACATCTACGACGGCGTTATCCCTACAGTAGACGCTACGATTGCCGGCGAATTCGGCAGAATCATGGCTTGGGCTGACAAGTACAGAGTTCTTAAGGTAAGAACAAACGCTGATACTCCCGCTGACGCTAAGAAGGCAAGAGAGCTTGGTGCTGAAGGTATCGGTCTCTGCCGTACAGAGCACATGTTCTTCGAAGCTGACAGAATCGGTGCATTCCGTGAAATGATCTGCTCAGATACAGTTGAAGAAAGAGAAGCTGCTCTTGCTAAGATCGAGCCTATGCAGCAGGCTGACTTCGAGGCTCTTTACGAAGCACTTGAAGGTTGCCCCGTAACAATCAGATTCCTTGATCCTCCTCTGCACGAATTCGTTCCTACAGAAGAAGCTGACATCGAGGCTCTCGCTAAGGCTCAGGGCAAGTCTGTTGAAACAATCAAGAACATCATCGCATCTCTCCACGAGTTCAACCCCATGATGGGTCACAGAGGATGCCGTCTTGCTGTAACATACCCTGAAATCGCTATTATGCAGACAAAGGCTGTTATCAAGGTCGCTATCGCAGTTTCTAAGAATCACCCCGACTGGACAATCGTTCCTGAAATCATGATCCCGCTGGTTGGCGAAATCAAGGAACTTAAATATGTTAAGAACTTCGTTGTTGAAACTGCTGACGCAGTTATCAAGGAAGCCGGCGTTGACCTCAAGTATGAAGTAGGTACAATGATTGAGATCCCCAGAGCTGCACTTACAGCTGACGAAATCGCTTAAGGAAGCTGAGTTCTTCTGCTTCGGTACAAACGACCTGACACAGATGACATTCGGTTTCTCAAGAGATGACGCCGGTAAGTTCTTAGATGCTTACTATGACGCTAAGATTTTTTGAAAACGATCCATTTGCTAAGCTCGACCAGACCGGTGTTGGTAAGCTCATGGATATGGCTGTTAAGATGGGCAAGGAAGTTCGTCCTGAAATGCACATCGGTATCTGCGGTGAACACGGCGGCGATCCTTCATCTGTTGAATTCTGCCACAAGCTTGGTTTGACTTATGTTTCCTGCTCACCATTCCGTGTTCCAATTGCAAGACTCAGCTGCAGACAGGCTGCTATTGCAAGCAAATAATTCGAATTATTAAATTTCTGAAATTTATATTATATTGTCAAAAAATGATAATCTGATTGCACAAAATCTTATCATCTTTGACTTTCGACTCTCATTGTCAGGTGACGGCAATGAGAGTTCTTTTTATACATTCTTTGTATTGACAAACAATAAAAAATAGTGGTAAAATATTTTAAAAAAGGAGGTTACAAAAGATGAAATTAAAAAATTATCTGCCGCATGTTTAGCGGCTTTGATCAGCACAGTAGGTCTGCACTCATTTATGCCTGAATCCGGCTTTTTAACAGTACCGCATATGCCGCTGAAACCATAACAGGCGATGCTAACGGCGACGGAAAAGTTACCGCTCTGGATGCTTTGCTTTTATAGCACGTAAGCTTGCAGAACAGAAAGGTTCAGAACTTCCGTCAAATGCAGATTATAACGGAGACAAAAAAGACAACTGCCGGAGACGCTGCCGCTATTGCTTTTTAGACTTGCTAATAATTATAATATTACAAAAAATGATTGAACTGACAAACGCTGAACGTACTAAGAAAGGCATAGCTCCTCTTAAGTTTGATGAGGGTCTTACAGCCGCTGCAATGGTCAGAGCAAGAGAATCAGCGTCTTCTTTTTCTCATACACGTCCTAATAAAGAATCATTCTACACAATACTTGATGATTTCAATTTAACATGGATGTCAGCGCGGAAAACATTGCGACCGGAAACAGCTGCAAAGCAGGAGGTTCTTCACCTGAAATGGCTATGGACCTTTGGATCAATTCATCAGGACATTACAACAACATGATAGATAAAGAATACAATAAAATGGGTGTTGGCTGTATTTATGTAGCAAATTCCACCTATGGATATTACTGGGTTCAATTATTTTCAGATTAATAATTTTTTATTAAAAAGAGCAGTTAAACTGCTCTTTTTTTGCATATTTTCCTCTGAAAACACATATACATGCTATTGAAAACTTTATCTACCGACAGGGGGAGTTATATTGAAAGATTTAAATTTTAAGGAAACTTCTGAAAAATACAGAAATGAAATGATGAAGCTATATGGAGCAAAATTTAAAATGGACAATATAAAAAAAGAAGAACCTGATTCAGAAATTAAAATAGAATATAATGAAAAAATTGAAGATAATAAAAAGAAATTCCAGAAGTTCTTAATGAACAGGAAGATGAAGATATTGAAAAAAAATATCCCTCCTCCGGAAATCCCCGTATTTATGCAATTGGACAGCACAAGCACACGACCCCAGACTGAAGCAGTTATAAATTATAACAACGGTCAGACAAATAATATTTCAAAAAAAAGGGAAGCTGAAACACCGAATTACAATATCCAGAATGCTCCTCAGCATAGCGAAATCCCCCAAGAGACTCCGCCCTCTTCAAATCCTCTGGAAAACAAATGGGGATATCTGAAAATTACCGTTAGAACCGGAAGCAACGGTATTCCTGTACCCAATGCTTCGGTAACCGTTTCGAGAAGATATGATGGAAAAAGAAGAAATTATCAGTATGACTACCACAGATATAAGCGGTGATACTGAAGTATTCCGGCTTTCAGCTCCTTCTCAGGGAAACAGCAACACTCCACAAGACTATGATAATTATTCAGTTTACGATGTTGCGGTTTATGCCAGA
>VOFK01001946.1_pt1 | contig 30127 bp, 60 predicted proteins | sample 5384121 | NCBI WGS metagenome assembly VOFK01 (sample SAMN12384730, study PRJNA508395) | human gut metagenome | isolation source: healthy gut J | host: Homo sapiens | reverse complement strand
TCAATTATTGCTTCGTTCAGTTACTGGTATTGCTGTGTGAATGCAATGCTTATGCGAAAGTACAGCCAAGCCGGACGGACTTGCTCAGGCATTTATCATCGGAGAAAAGAATTCATCGGTGATGATACAGTAACAATGGTTCTCGGAGATATTAACATTTTTTGCAGGTCATGGACTGAACAAGCGTCTGAAAGGCAGCAGTAGAAAATGCTGAGACAGGCAAAGGGTGCTACAGTATTTGGATTACTATGTAGATGATCCGGAGCGTTTCGGTATCGTTGAGTTCGATCAGGACGGAAAGGCTGTTTCCATCGAAGAGAAACCGGAGAAGCCAAAGAGCAATTACTGTGTAACCGGTCTTTACTTCTATGATAATAAAGTTGTAGAGTATGCAAAGAGCCTGAAACCAAGTGCACGTGGAGAACTGGAGATCACAGATCTGAACCGTGTATATCTTGAGAAAGGGCAATCTGAATGTAGAACTTCTCGGACAGGGATTTACCTGGCTGGATACAGGTACACACGAAAGCCTTGTAGATGCAACCAACTTCGTGAAGACGGTTGAGACACATCAGCACCGTAAGATTGCATGTCTTGAAGAAATCGCATACTTAAACGGATGGATTTCAAAAGAAGAAGTTCTGGAAGTTTACGAGGTATTGAAAAAGAACCAGTATGGTCAATATCTAAAAGATGTCTTAGACGGAAAATACCGAGAGAATCTGTACTAAGATATAAGAATAAAAACGAAAATTTTTATAAATTTTGACTAAAGTAATTCAAAGGAGATTTTTAATTATGACAATTATTGTTACCGGTGGAGCCGGATTTATCGGAAGTAACTTTGTATTTCACATGTTAAACAAATACCCAGACTACAGCATCATCTGTCTTGACTGCCTCACATATGCAGGTAACTTATCTACACTGGAGCCTGTAATGGACAATCCCCAATTTCCGTTTCGTAAAAGAAAGCATTACCGACCGCGAAGCGGTGTACAAACTTTTCGAAGAAGAAAAACCGGACATGGTTGTAAACTTCGCTGCAGAAAGCCACGTAGACCGTTCTATCGAGAACCCGGAAGTATTCCTGGATACAAACATCAAAGGTACTGCTGTTCTGATGGATGCCTGCAGAAAATACGGTATCAAGCGTTATCATCAGGTATCTACTGATGAAGTTTATGGCGATCTGCCACTTGACAGACCTGACCTTTTCTTCACAGAAGAAACTCCGATCCATACATCAAGCCCTTACAGTTCATCCAAGGCAGGGAGCTGACTTACTTGTTCTTGCATATCACAGAACTTACGGATTGCCTGTAACGATCAGCAGATGCTCTAATAACTATGGACCATATCACTTCCCAGAGAAGCTGATCCCTCTTATGATCGCCAATGCATTGAATGACAAACCACTTCCGGTATATGGAGAAGGATTGAATGTACGTGACTGGTTATATGTAGAAGATCACTGCAAGGCTATCGACCTTATCATCCACAAGGGACGTGTTGGTGAAGTATACAACGTTGGTGGACACAATGAAAAGACAAACATCGAGATCGTTAAGATCATCTGCAAAGAACTTGGAAAACCGGAAAGTCTGATTACACATGTTGCAGACCGTAAGGGACATGACATGCGTTATGCAATTGATCCGACTAAGATCCACAATGAACTTGGATGGCTTCCAGAGACTAAATTCGAAGATGGTATTAAGAAGACAATCAAATGGTATCTTGAGAACAAGGGATGGTGGGAGACGATCATTTCCGGAGAATACCAGAACTATTATGAGAAAATGTATGCTCACCGGGAGGGAGATTTAAGAATGAAAGTATTAGTGACAGGTGTTGGCGGACAGCTTGGTCATGACGTGATGAACGAACTGGCATCCCGTGGTTATGAGGGAATCGGTTCGGACATCAAAGAAACATACAGCGGAATTCAGGATGGTACAGCGGTGACAACAATGCCGTATGTACCGATGGATATCACAGATGCAGCTTCTGGTAGAAAAAGTTCTGACAGATGCAAAACCGGATGTAGTGGTACACTGTGCTGCATGGACGGCCGTAGATCTTGCAGAAGACGAAGGATAAGAAAGACATCGTAAAAAGCAGTCAATGCAACAGGAACAAAAAGAACATTGCAGATGTGTGTAAAAAGTTAGACTGTAAGATGGTATACATCAGTACAGACTATGTATTTGACGGACAGGGGAGAAAGCCTGGGAACCTGACTGTAAGGATTACAAACCACTGAATGTATATGGAGACAAAACTTGCCGGAGAGCTTGCGGTATCGGAGACGCTGGATAAGTACTTCATCGTACGTATCGCGTGGGTATTCGGAAAGAACGGTAAGAACTTTATCAAGACAATGCTCAATGTAGCAAAGACACACGATACATTGAAAGTTGTAAATGACCAGATCGGTACGCCGACTTATACCTACGATCTGGCAAGACTTCTTGTAGATATGATCGAAACGGAAAAATACGGATATTATCATGCAACCAATGAGGGCGGATACATCAGCTGGTATGATTTCACAAAAGAAATCTTCCGTCAGGCAGCAGAGCTTGGTCATGACGAATACGGCGAAGACAAGGTGACAGTTCTGCCGGTAACAACAGAAAAAGTACAGTGTGTATCCAAAGCGACAAGACCTTTCAACAGCAGACTGGACAAGAGTAAACTTTTGTGGAGAATGGCTTTACACCACTCCCGACCTGGCAGGATGCACTTGGACGTTATCTGAAAAGAAATCGAATTAAAAATTTTATATGGGTGAAGAATAATCTCAGCCACATGATGTGGCTGGGATTAAATCACGTATAAATCATTTAAATCAATAAGGAGACGTAATAATGGGACAGATTAAAGTAGAAAAAAAACATGGCGGTATCCAGGGACTCTGTGTAATTGAACCAACAGTACATGGTGACGCAAGAGGCTACTTTATGGAAACATATAACCAGAAAGATATGGAGGAAGCCGGACTTACAATGCAGTTTGTTCAGGGACAATCATTCATGCTCAACAAAAGGGAGTTTTTAAGAGGATTACATTTCCAGAAACAGTTTCCACAGGGCAAAAACTTGTACGTGTCGTAAAAGGTTCAGTATTTGATGTTGCTGTAGAATTAAAGAAGTGACAGCGAGAGACATACGGAAAATGGTTTTTGGTGTGGAGCTGACAGAAGAAAATATGAAACAGTTCTATATTCCGGAAGGATTCGGCACATGGATTCCTGGTATTGAGTGAGATTGCTGAGTTCTGCTACAAATGTACAGACTTCTATCATCCGGGAGATGAAGGCGGTCTTGCATGGAACGATCCTGAGATTGGTATCGAGTGGCCGACACTGACAGGAGAGTACAAAAAGGAACAGCTTCCGGTGAAGGATATGCACTTGAAGAGGAACTGCGCTGAACTTAAGCGAAAAAGATCAGCTCTGGGTTGGATTAAAAGATACATTCCATTTTTAAATCGCCATGCGTTCGGAAGAAGCTGCCAGTGGCAGGTTCTGTAGATTTAAGATAATAAAAAGCTTTTCGGATCATACGAATCCGGAGCTTTTTGTTATCTTAAAACTGTTATTCATATAATATTAAGAATATAAATATTGCTCAATTATTAACTATATGTTACAATAAATCGGATAAAAAGGGAAAATATGTAATAATATGTACGAGGAATATCTTAATGAGTGGTAAATTAGATTATATAAATATGATAAAAAAAGTATCTCCCTATAATTTGAAAAAAGGGGATACTTTTATTTGCGCCATTATGGACCGAAAGGATTCTGGATAAAATTAACAGAACGTTTCCAGAAAAGCGATATTGATTATAAAGAATGGTATGAAAAATCACAGACCATCTGAACAGGAATTAGAAAGAGAACGGAAGCAGGTATTTGAATACAGTCCTAAGATCAGCATCTTGGTACCGGTATACAATACACCGGAGGTGTTTTTAAAAGCAGATGATCCAGTCAGTGAAAAGCAGACTTATACGAACTGGGATATTGTGTATTGCCAATGCTAATCCTTCTAATCAGGAAGTAAGTAGTATTCTGAATGTTGCAGGCAAGAAGGACAACAGGATCAAAGTAGTGGATGTTCCGGAAAATGAAATTTGCACAGAATACGAACAGAGCATTGGAGATCGCAACGGGAGAATTTGTAGGATTGCTGGATCATGATGATCTTCTGGAAGAAAAATGCACTGTATGAAATTGTAAGCTGCCCTGAACAAAGATCATAAGACAGATGTGCTATATACAGACGAAGATAAAGTGACGACAGATTTGGATGAATATTTTTCTCCGAATTTTTAAGCCGGACTTTAATCTGGATATGTTGAGAGCAAATAATTACATCTGTCATTTTTTGTTGCAAAAAAAGCATTAATGAATCGGTAGGAAAGTTCAGAGCGGAATATAACGGGGCGCAGGATTATGATCTGATTTTGATGTACGGAACAGGCGGGGAAAAGAATCTCTCATGTTGCAAAAGATATTATATCACTGGCGGGTGCATAAGGAATCAGCAGATAATCCTTTAAGTAAAATGTATGCATATGAAGCTGGAAAGAAGGCAATCGAAGATCATCTCAGACGATGCCATACAAAGGAGAAGTCCTTCAGACGGAAAATCTTGGATTTTACAGAGTAAAATATCCTGTGACAGGAAATCCGCTGGTGTCTATTCTGATCCCGAATAAAGATCAGGCAGAGACATTAGATAAATGCCTGAAGTCAATAGAAAAAAACTGACGGATTATGAGAATTATGAAATTATCATTATTGAGAATAATAGTACGGAAGAGAAGACTTTTTGAATACTATGAACAGATTTGCAATGATAAGATCCGTGTCGTATACTGGGAAAAAAGAATTTAATTATTCGGCAATTAATAATTTTGGTGCAAAAAACAGGCAAAGGGAGATTATTTACTGCTGTTAAATAATGACATGGAAGTGATAAGTCGTGACTGGCTTACAGAGTTGCTTTCAACATGTCAGCGAAAAAGAAGTCGGTGCAGTAGGCGCTGGACTATATTATCCGGATGATACGGTGCATGCGGGAATTATCATTGGAATCGGAGGAGTTGCCGGCAGTGTCTTTGTCGGTATGAAACGCGGTTATACAGGATATATGCACAGAGCGGCTATCCAGCAGGATTTAAAGTGCCGTGACAGCGGCCTGTATGATGATGAAACGTTCGGTATTTGAAGAAGTCGGCGGACTGGAAGAAGAGCTGAAAGTAGCGTTTAATGATGTGGATCTGTGTCTTAGAATACGGGGAAAAAGGACATCTGATCGTGTATGATCCATATGTAGAGTTATATCATTATGAATCTAAGACCAGAGGAGCTGAAGATACGAAGGAAAAAGTGCGCAGATTTCAGGGAGAGATAGAATATATGCGCAGCCATTGGATTGGCATATTGAAAATGGAGATCCAGCGTATAATCCGAATCTTTCCTTAAAAAAATGGGACTATTCCCTGAAAGTGAACTAACGGAGAAATTATGTGTGAAGTAACAATCGTAATACCTAATTACAAAGGAAAAAGAGTATCTGTTTTTCCTGTGTGAAAAGTTTGTATGAAAAGGATCAGACAGAAAAGAAAATCCTGATCATAGATAATGCCTCGAATGATGGAAGTATAGAGGAAGTTGTAAAAAGAATATCCGGAAGTTGAATGTGTGATGCTGGATAAGAACTATGGCTTTTTGCAGAGCAGTTAATATCGGTATTGAAAAGACAGATACAGCATATGTGATCTTGTTAAATAATGATACGGTGATAAAAGAATAACTATGTAAAAGTATCTGCTGGATTCGATCAAGAAAGATCCGAACATATTTTCTGTGGAGACTAAGATGATCCAGTATCATGATCCGTCCAAAATTGACAGCGCAGGAACCTATTATAATGCACTTGGATGGGCATACGCATATGGAAAAAGACAAAAGTGTTAAGAAATACAATAATATAAGAAAGATTTTTTGCAGCATGCGGAGGGGCTTCAATCTATCGGAAAAAAGTATTTGAAGAGATTGGAATGTTTTATGAGAAGCATTTTGCATATCTGGAAGACATAGATGTGGGATATCGTGCCAGGATAGCGGGATACGATAATTTATATGAACCCAAATCAGAAGTGATCCATGTGGGAAGTGCGGCAAGCGGAGCAAGATATAATGAATTTAAAGTCAAGATGTTTCACGCAATAATGTATATCTGATATATAAAAAATATGCCGGTTGTACAGAAGATACTGAACAGTCCGTTCCTTTTTGTGGGATTTTTGGTGAAGTACCTGTTTTTCCTTCGCAAGGGATACGGAAAGCTATATGTCAATGGTATTAAAGAAGGGCTGCATATGGGGGAAAAAATCAGATAAAGTAAAATATGAATCCGGCCATCTTAAGAATTATATAAAGATTCAGATAGAACTATGGATAAATATTTTCCGGCGTCTGGCATAGGAAAACGAAATAATAGATAAAGTTGGTGAGTAAAATTGATCAAGGAAAATCAAGGGTTATTAAATAAAAATACATGTGGTACTGGATGCGGTAGTGAATTGTAATTTCGTATGTGCTTTCATGGTATCTGAGATTCAGGAGCGGCATTTTTGAGATGGATCCGTGGTATCTTTCTCTGCAAGTATATATGAGTGTACTGATATTCATTATACCGGGATATCTGTTGCTATATTATATTTTTCAGTTATATACTCCGAAAAGAGTCAGAGGAAGAAGACTGGAAGCATGGAATATCCTTCAGGCGAACACGATAGGCTTTCTGGTATTTATTTTTAGTACTTTATTTCAGACATCAGACAGATTTTTCAAGAACGATGATCTTTGTTTTTTACTGTATTAATATTTTTTCTGGAAATAGTAGAGCGTAATGTGATCAGAATGGGACTTCGGAAGATCAGAAGTCAGGGATTTAATCAGAAACATATCTTACTGATCGGATACAGCCGTGCGGCAGAACAGTACATTGACAGAATCCTGGCAAATCCGGACTGGGGATATAATATCCGGGGTATCCTTGCCGATAATGTTCCTAGAGGAACAGAATATAAGAAGGTCAGGGTACTGGGAAGAATTGATAATCTGGAAATTGTGCTGCCGGAAAATAAACTGATGAAATCGTAATTACACTGGGTCTGGCTGAATATCATAAGCTGGAAAGAATTGTTAAAAATGTGTGAAAAATCAGGTGTGCATACGAGATTTATTCCGGATTATAATAACGTTATACCGACCAAGCCGTACACCGAAGATCTGCAGGGACTTCCGGTGATCAATATCCGAAGAGTTCCGTTAAGTGATCCGCTGAATAAAATGGATGAAACGCGGAGTGGATATATTTGGAGCAATTGTAGCAATTATTCTCTTTTTTCTCCGGTTATGATCGTAACGGCAATTATGATCAAGAAGACTTCGCCGGGGCCTTTGATCTTTTCGCAGGAAAGAGTAGGGCAGAATCGTCCGTTTAAAATGTATAAATTCCGTTCAATGATCGTACAGGATGAGAAAAAAGAAAAAAGAAAGGCTGGACGACCAAAGAGATGATCCGCGTGTTACGACGGTCGGAAGGTTTATAAGAAAACAAGTATAGATGAACTGCCTCAGCTTTTTAATGTCCCTTCGAGGGGACATGAGTCTTGTAGGCCGAGACCGGAAAGACCGCAGTTTGTAGAAAAAAGTTTAAAAGAAGAAATACCTCGGTATATGATCAAACATCAGGTAAGACCGACTTACGGGATGGGCTCAGGTAAATGGATACAGAGGAGATACGTCTATTAAGAAGAGAATAGAGCATGATCTTTACTATATTGAAAACTGGACACTTGGATTTGACTTTTAAGATTATATTTTTAACATTTTTCAAAGGATTTATTAATAAAAATGCCTATTAGCTTTAAGGAGAAGTCATGAGTAAACGTAATAAAAAAAAGATTAACCAGAAGACAGCAGGAAATACGAAGAAAAGACTGAAAAAACGCAGAAGACGCAGAAGACTTGTAATTATTTTGAATTGATCATTCTGTGTATTCTGGGAACAACGGTGGCGTTTGGCTTATTTAAGCTGGGAAAAATGGAACGCACCAATCTTTCGAATATAAAGAACAACGGACTGAAACAGACCGGATATACCAATGTTGCATTATTTGGTCTGATTCAAGAGAAAAAGAATCTTGGAAAAGGAAACCGGACAGATACGATTATGATCGCAAGCATCAATAATGAAACCAAAAAAGTAAAGCTTGTGTCTGTGTACAGGGATACGATGTTAAAACCGAACGGAGAACATTATGATAAAGCCAATGCGGCTTATTCAGTAGGCGGACCTGAGACGGCAGTCAATATGCTCAATGAGAATCTGGATCTTAATATTCAGGATTATGTCAGTGTCAATTTCCTTGCATTAGCCGATGTGATAGATATGGTTGATGGTATTACGGTAAAATTAACGGATGAAGAAGTTGTGCATATGAACAACTATTGTGTAGAGACTTCTAAAGTAACAGGTAAGAAATATAAGAAGATCGAACCGGCAGTAGCCGGAACGTATAAATTAAACGGCGTGCAGGCGGTATCTTATGCGAGAATAAGATATACAGCAGGCGGTGATTATAAGAGAACAGAAAGACAAAGACTGGTCCTTAAGAAAACAGCAGATAAATTGAAACAGCAGGATCTGGCAACGCTTAATAAGACTATAGATAAGGTAATGCCGGAGGTATCAACAAGCTTCACTACAAAGGAGATATTAAGTCTTGCCACAGGTGCCTTTGATTATGAGCTGGGCGAAACAACAGGTTTCCCGTTTGATCTGGAAACTCCGGAACAGATACCGGGATACAGTGGTTCATATGTCATCCCGAAAGGACTGGAAGAAAATGTAATAAAGCTGCATCAATTCTTATATCCGAATAAGGATTATACACCGACGGCAACGGTTACAGATATAAGTAATACTTTGAATGATATGACCAAGGTATATCCAAATACAACAGAAAGCGGAACATCACAAAATGAATAAGAAGAAAGTAGATGTCGTAATTCCGGTATATCATCCGGGATCAGAATTTAAAAAGCTGATGGAGCGTCTGGAAAGACAGACCTATGAAGTAAACAGTATCTTTTGATGCATACAACAGACGGACAGAGTCTGGAAAGCATGAAGGAACGTTATAAAAATGTGACAGTTGAAGAGATTACTCGGATGAATTTGATCATGCCGCAACGAGAGACAAAGGAATCCGGCAATCGGATGCAGATATTGTGATCTGTATGACACAGGATGCCTGCCCGGATAACGAGTATCTGGTAAGTGAACTGGTACAGGCTTTGGAAGTAGCAAATGTTGCAGTTGCGTATGCGAGACAGCTTCCTAGAAAAGAAAGTACATTATTAGAAAGATATACGAGACAATTTAATTATCCGCCGGAAAGCAAAGTGAAATCTTCGAAAGATCTGGAAAAAATGGGAATCAAAACATTCTTCTGTTCGGATGTATGTGCAGCCTATAACCGGGATATGTATTTGAAAAACGGTGGATTCGAGAGAAAAAGCAATATTTAATGAAGATATGATATACGCAGCGAAGGTTATAGAGAATGAACAGAAAGTATATTATAATGCAAAAAGCAAGGGTAATCCATTCGCATAATTACAATTTTGCACAACAGTTTCACCGAAACTTTGATATGGCCGTTTCCCCAGGCACAGCATCCTGAGATATTCCGGAAGGTAAGCTCAGAAAAAGAAGGAATGAAACTGATAAAGAATACAGTCGCTTTTTGATAAAACAGAAAGGCCATGGCTTGTTTTTAAACTTTTCACAGATTGTGTAGCGAAATATGCAGGATATCTTCTTGGACGAAAATATCAAAAACTGCCGAAAAGATTGTATTAAAATGCACAATGAATCCGAGATATTGGACATAAACAGGAAAACAGGACTGAAAATATTGAAATTTAGAAAAAAATAGGGTAATATGTAAAAAAGGTTTGTGTTAATTTAGGATAAATGCGGAAAGGATATGAAGTATGGCAAGAAATACAGGGAAAAAAGGTCAGACGAAGAGGGCGTCGCAGAAAAAGAGGCTTTGCGACCTGGTCTATAGGGAAGAAAATAGGTGCTGTATTAGGCGGAACTCTTCTGGGCGTAGTAGTTATAGGGATCAGTCATTCTGGCAAGTAAGATGAATAAACTGAGTTCGGTGAAACTCGATACAGATAAATTAAACATTTCTGATGAAGTAAAAACATGAAAAAGGATACACGAATGTAGCGTTATTTGGTCTGGATTCAAGAGAAAATGATCTGGGCAAAGGAAATCGAAGTGATACGATCATAATAGCAAGTCTGAATAATGATACGAAAGAAGTTAAATTGGTATCTATTTATCGTGATACATTATTAGAATTAGATGACGGAAGTTATAATAAAGCGAATTCTGCATATTCTTTTGAGGACCGGAAGGCGCAGTATCGCTGATTAACCGTAATCTGGATATGAATATTGAAAAATATGTAACCGTAAACTTTAATGCACTGGTAGATGTTATCGATGCGGTAGGAGGACTGGATCTGAACTGACGCATGATGAAGTTGTGCATATGAACAACTATTGTGTCGAAACTTCAAAAAGTAACAGGAAAAAGTTATGAGAAGATCGAGCCGGAAGTAGATGGTACATATCATTTGAATGGTGTGCAGGCAGTGTCTTATTCCCGAATCCGTTATACGGAAGGAGGAGACTTTAAGCGTGCAGAACGTCAGCGCCTGGTATTACAGAAAATTGCAGATAAAGCGCAGAACATGAGTGTCGGCACTGTTAATAAGATCATAGACAGTGTATTTCCGCAGATATCAACAAACTTTACACTGGCTGAAATGATCGGATATGCAAAGAATCTTACAAAGTATAAATTAGGAGATTCGATTGGTTTTCCGGCTGAAAATACAACGGATATGTTAAATGAAGTAGGAAGTGTCGTAATCCCGAAGACCTGGTCTTCGAATGTACTTTGAGGTGCATAAATTCCTGTTTGAAGTGATGGGTATTCTGTATCCAGCACGATTGAAGGCATTGAAAGTGGTATTACTGCAAAAGCGTCAGATAAGGCCAAAAAAAGCGGTACAACGATCGAGGATGATGAGACACCGGGAAGTAAGGGGTATTCGGGAAATTATTCCAATAATTCATCCGGAACCGGTACAACAAGAAGTACCTACGGAACAACGGGTGGAAGCACTTACGGAACCGGATCTTACGGTACGTCAAACGGATATTCCGGAGGAACATCGACGGGAAGCGGAACGACCGGAAGTACAGGCAAAGACTTCCTCAGGAACTACGGGAACAACCGGAGGAACAGAAGGGACAACAACAGGAGGTGGAACGACCGGAGATAATACAGGCGAAGACTTCGGGAACCCACTGGATCGACAGAAGGAACGGAATAAATAGTAATAAAAGATAAAGGGGTAGGTTACATGAGAAGAATTAAAAAGATATTTGTAACATTCTTGGCGATATGTATGATATGTCCATGTCTCGTCGGTGATAACAGAAGCAGCGACAGCAGAACTGGTTTTTTGCGGATCCGTCCACTACAGTAGGAGCGGAAGTTGATGTAAAGACCAAGCTGACTTCTGCTTCATCAATGCAGTCTATGGAAGCGACTTTAACGTATGACAAAAGTGAATTGAGATTTATCAGCGGTGATAATGCGACGGGAAAGGATGGAACCATTAAGATTTCTGGACCGGAAGTGGAACAACTGCAGAATTTAATCTGAAGTTTCAGGCATTAAAAGAAGGTACTTCGAATATCGAAGTGTCAAGTGCTACAGGTACTGCGGAAGACGGAACGAACCTGGAAGTAACACACAGGGAAGTTCTGCAGTTACGATCGGAGCTGGCGATCCGTCTCTGATTAAGGAAGAGACCAGTACCGAAGATACAACAACATCGACAGCAGATGGTGCCGTTGTGAAAGTGAACGGCAAGAAGTATGTTGTGACCAGCGATTTTTCGGAAGAGATCATTCCGGAAGGTTTTAAAAAAAGGCGAGCTGACATTTGAAGGTTCAAAAAGTATTCTGTGATCACACAGGAGGCAAGTGGAATCAATGCAATGTATCTGACTGAAAAAAGACAGCGATGATGCAGATTTCTATATGTATAACAGTGATGATGGATCTTTCGCACCGTTTGAAGAAGTTGAGATTGCAAAAGACAGATATATTATCCCATTGATGAATGATGGAAAGATGAATCTGCCAAGCCAGTATCAGAAGACAACTCTGACATTAAATGGTAAAGAATTTGACACCTGGCAGGATACAAAAGACGCAAGAATATTATATTATTTATGCTTTGAATTCTGACGGTGAAAAGACAACATATCGTTATGATACGACAGATGGAACCTATCAGAAATACACACGGAATCAACCGGCAGTTCTTCTTCAGAAAGTAAGTTAAGTAACGGAAAAGGAATATGGGGAAAAATCCTTAATTTTGTAGAGAATTTCCCTGGATATTGTAGTTATTATAGCAATTGCATTAATCTTACTGCTTGTTCTGGTACTTATTGTCACAGCAGTCAAGCTTGTTAGACACTAGAGATCTGGAATTAGATGATCTGTATGATGAATATGGAATTGATCTGGATGAAGAAGAGGAAGCATTAAAAGCTAAGAAAAAAGAAGAGAAACAGGAAAAGAAAGCACAGAAAGCTTCAAAACAGGTTTCGAAAAAAGCATCTAAGAGATATGATGATGAAGATGAATTTGAAGGATACGATGAGGATGATCTTTGGGTTACAGAAAACATAGCCAAAGCCATGGAAAAACCCAAAAGAAGCAGAAGAGCGTCAAACACGCAACGGCAAAAAAAGGGTGTACGTTCTTTAGATGAGACAGGTCCTGCTATCCGCAAACCTGTAAAGAACATTAATCTTCAGGATACAGATGATTTTGAAAAAATTTACTCCTTTAGATGAAGAAGAGTTCGATAATTTTGAAGGATATTATTCGGATGATGATTACGATATGTTTGGTTCAAATGACTATGATTATGACGACGATGAGTTATTTGATTTTAAACGGCAGATCTCTTAAGTAATCACCCGGAAAAGAAGAGAAGTCATGCGGAGATGGATGACACATTTAAGATGGATGTTATTGATCTGGATTAATTACGAATTAAAATTTTTAAGAAATAAAACCGCCTGATATCGGAAAAATCTGATATCAGGCGCTGGCTTGCTGATACTTGAGCGTAAGACATGAAGATTACTTTCAGTTTTGAGAAAGATCTTTTTCAAAGAAGAAAACTGATATCCCATGGATTCCCATTTGTTAAGAAGTTCATCGAGGATTTCTCCGTTGGTTTTCGAAGTGTTGTGAAGTAGTACAATGGCACCGGGATGAATACGGCCGAGTAATTTGTCAAAAAGCCTCTTCTTTGGATGGCTGGGCATCGGTAAGCCAGTCAACATAGGCGAGACTCCAGAAAAAGGTATGATATCCCATATCTTTTGGCCATCTGTAGATTTTTCGGTATTGTATTTTCCTGAGGCGGCCGGTAAAATCGTGTCATCGACTTTCCGGTGATCTTTTTTTGAAAAGATCTTCGACATCTGAAAGCTCTTTTGAGAAAGGTTTCCTGTGTCGCAATCTGTGACATATCGGGATGATGATACGTATGATTGCCGACGGTGTGACCTTCTTTTTGCATTTGTTTGATCAGATCTGGATTATCCTGCAGAAAATTGCCGACGACAAAAAGGTAGCAGGGAACATGATGCTTTTTCAGAGCCGCCAGGATAGAAGGGGTATTGCCATTTTCGTAACCACAGTCAAAAGTCAGATAAATCACTTTCTGATCAGTGTTTCTGGCATAGTAGGCATTATATTTTTTTAATTCATCGAATGAGGCATTTCCGACGGGAGCTTTTCCTTCCTCCTGAAAACTCAACCCCAGTTTTCGGTGGTTGGGAGAACAAAGGAATGAGAAGAAGATATAAAAGTGCGGCTGGCCGGAGTCAAAAGTTGTTTCACTGGCGGGGAAAAATTCGGGCAATCAATCCTCCGGCAAAAAACAGAAGGAAAAGAAAGAAAAGGAGGATTAATGGTTTATATCTGGAATAAAGGGTGGAAAAAGAGAAAAGATGAGTTTTGGGTATATGGAATCTGAACATAGAAACTCCGGAAAACTTTTTATACAGTTATATGATGCCCTAAGGAAAAGATGTGCGGAAAAAGGACACAAACTTTGCAAAAAGAATAGGGAATGATAGTAGTATGAACGTAGAATTATTAAGAACAGATATAAGAAAAAGAATAAATGAAACGGGATGAAAACATGGCCAGAGAATAATATGTGAAAAAGATAATATGCTGAGTAAAGAAATCCGTTATAAAAAAACAGAGAAGGGTATGATGATCACTGAATATTATGGAAATGACAGTTATGTGGTGCTGCCGGATGAGATAGAAGGTGAGCCGGTCACGATACTGGGAGATTATGCATTTTTCCAGAAATCTTTCAGTTGAGGAAATATGGATGCCGTTGGAACTTAAAGAAGTTGGAAGATATGCATTTTTACAGGTGCCGGAATCTGAGAAAATTAGTACTTGGCAACAGACTTCTGGATATGGGGAGGTGGTGCGCTTACAGGTCGCCATCTGGAAGAAGTAGAGATATATCTTTCAGGACGGAAAAAAGAGCTGTCTGAAGTCGATTGTAGAAGAGATGCGGTACCAGATGAGGATATATCTACATGCGCCTGAAGGAGGACAGGGAAGCAAAAACTACTTTTCCGGAGCATTATGAAGAGGCTGGTGGAGAACACCCCTGCAAGAATACTGGAAACGCATCATCACGGGCAGGCGGATATTATCGTCAGTGTTTTTTTATGACCGTGAACTGGACTATCGAAAATATGATGAGATGTTTTATCATACGGTTGCGGAAGACACAGAGGAGACGGCAGTGGAACTGGCACTGAACCGCCTGCGGTTCCGCGGCAGAACTTTCAGATAAGAAACAGACAAGGTTATGAAGAATACTTAAAAAGCACATGACTGCGGTGGCAAAATGGACGGTGAAGCAGGAAAGAGGTGGAAGGAACCGGTTCCCTGCAAAGAAGAAAATTATGGACAGAACAATCTTTACAGGCGGGAATGGATTTCGCGGCAGAAGGTAGCAAAAACAGAAATTCTGAGTATTTTTTATGGATATCAGAAAGGATCAGTTTCCAAAGAAGAAAAAGACATTTGAGCTATAGAGTATTTATAAAACAAGTAGAGAAGAAAAGCAATGGACAGAGAAAAAAGATAGAAAATAACAGAGAAACCATAGAAAAGGACCGCCTGGAAAATATAAGCCGTAAGATTCTTGTTATGGCAAGGAATGAACTGTATATGAAGATGCGGTTTCTGGATGTAACATTATCCAGTCTTCCGTTTGTACTTGATACGGGTGCGGAAGGTATGGGGAACAGACGGACTGTATCTGTATTATGATCCACAATCTCGGGGGATTGTTCTTAGGGAAGACCAAGTGATGGTGAACAGGATCTACCATCTGGTGCTGCATGGGATTTTCGCCATGATCCGCAGAAAAAGGAAGAGAGGAAACGGCTTTATCATCTGTCATGTGATATTGCTGTGGAATCGATCATCGATGAATTACAGTATCGGTGTGTTATGAAGGCCAGGTCGTTCCCAAGAAGAGAAATGTACCGTGAACTGAAAAAAGAAATGAAAACGCTTACGGCAGAACGAATATATGAAGTGCTGAGGAAAAAAGCGCTGACACAAAAGCAGCTTGAACAACTGGAGGGTGGATTTCCGGGTAGACGATCACAGTTACTGGCCAAAAAGCTGAGGAGAAAAAGACAGAATCAGATTGAAAACCGCTGGCAGGACATCAGCGAACGTATGGAGACAGAGATGGAGACATTTTCCAAAGAAGCATCACAGACATCCGGAAATCTGATCGATCAGGTGAAAGTAGAAAATCGGGAGCGAATGGATTACCGGGAATTTTTTAAGAAAATTTTCGGTGTTAAAAGAAGAGATGACGGTGGATCCGGATTCTTTTTGATTATACTTTCTACAGTTATGGATTAACTATGTATGGGAATATGCCGTTGATCGAGCCACAGGAATGGAAAGAAGTTCAGAAGGTAGAAGAATTTGTGATTGTGATCGATACATCAATGTCGTGCTCCGGAGAACTGGTGAAGAAGTTTCTGGAAGAGACATACGGCGTATTAAGTGAAAACGACAGCTTTTTCCGAAAAGTGAACATTCATATCATTCAATGTGATGATCAGGTTCAGACGGATCAGAAGATCACGTGCGAAGAAGAGCTGAAAAAGAATACATGGACAAACTGGAATTAAAAGGCGAAGGCGGAACGGATTTCAGGCCGGCATTCTCGTATGTGGATGAACTGGTCCGCCAGCATACATTTGAACATTTACGGGGAATGATCTATTTTTACGGATGGATCCGGCGAAAAGGCCTGTATATGAGACGGCATTTGTGTTCATGGAGGAAGACTATGAAGATGTAGATGTTCCGCCCTGGGCAATAAAGATCATCCTGGAAGAAGATCGGGATTTCTGATCAGATGAAATAAATAACAGCAAAAGAAGGGAATACAATGGATATAAAAAGAGCCAAAAAAAGAAATCAAAGATTCGATAGAGGCATATCTTGCCAAAGATGAATATGGAGATTATATGATCCCATCAATAAGACAAAGACCAATTCTCCTGATGGGGCCTCCGGGAATCGGTAAGACACAGGTTATGGAACAGGTGGCAAAGGAGTGTAAAGTCGCACTGGTATCTTTATACGATCACACATCATACCAGACAAAGTGCGGTCGGACTTCCGTTTATTGAAAAGAAGACGTACGATGGGAAAAGAGTACTCGGTTACGGAATATACGATGAGTGAGATCATCGCTTCGGTATATGACAAGATGGAAGAGACAGGACTTAGAGAAGGGAATTCTGTTCATTGATGAGATCAAACTGCGTGTCTGAGACTCTGGCTCCGACAATGTTACAGTTTTTACAGTGTAAGACATTTGGTAATCAGAAGATTCCGACAGGATGGATCATTGTAAAGCGGCAGGTAATCCGCCGGAGTACAATAAGTCGGTACGGGATTTTGATGTGGTAACATTGGATCGAATCAAGAAGATCGATGTAGATGTGAATTATGATGTATGGAAAGAATATGCATACCAGGCAGATATTCATCCGGCGATTCTGGCATATCTTGAGATCAGGAGAGACTATTTTTACCGGATGGAGACGACGGTAGATGGAAAGGTCTTTTGCAACAGCCAGAGGCTGGGAAGATCTGTCACAGCTTCTGAAGACTTATGAAAAGCTTGGGAAAGAAAGCGGACAGAGAGGTTGTACATCAGTATATCCAGCACTGGAAGATCGCAAAAAAATTTTGCCAATTATCTGGAACTGTATCATAAGTATAAAAAGATTATGGTCTTGAGAAGATTATTGAAGGGGTGTCTATACCAGGGATACGTTGGAGAGACTTCGATATGCAAAGCATTTGATGAGAGGTTCAGTGTTGTAAATATGTTGATCGGCCGTCTGGGAAGCTGCTTCAAAAAGAATATTTCCTAAAAAAGACAGACTGGTTACAATGATATATGAATATCTGAAGTTGTATAAATCCAATCTGCAAATGGATCTTGTCGTCTGTGAAGCCAGAGAGCAATATGAAAAATTACGGAAAGAAGAACAGATGACAAAGCAGGACGAGCATGTAAGAAAACAGGTGCTGGATAAACTGGAATCTTACGAACAGCTTGCAAAAAAAGAAGAACATCTGGAAGGAGAGTCAGCATTTGAACGTATAAAAGAGGTATTTGGAAATGAAGTGGCAGGGCAGGGAAGAACTGACAGAGCATACACTTTCCGCGCTGGAACACGCATTTGATTTCATGGAAGATGCATTTGGGGACAGTCAGGAGATGGTTTCTTTTGTTACAGAACTTAACACGAACTATTATAGTATTCAGTTCTTAAAGGAAAATGACTGTGATAAGTATTATCAGTATAATAAGAAACTGTTATTTGACAAACAGCAGGAGGAGATCCTGTCAGAACTAAATGAAGTAGAACAGGATCTGAACACTGCCATAAAAAATAGATGATTAGTATGTAAGTTTATATCCATGACGGATTTTTGCGATAAATTTTCCAGATAATCATGGCCGGAAAGCTGAACGCAATATATAGTGATGATAGAATTCCGACACCCCCACCGACGATCATAAGAATTAAAATGCCAATATTCATAAGTCAAAGTCCTCCTTGTCAATGTTTTTTATATATTGATGTTATATATGATGTGGAATTTTGCTTCCGGGGTACATTGTATGGACTTTTGGTAAGAAGATAAAGAGAAACGGATGGATCTTAACACGGTATGAACAAGAATCGTTATTTTCTTAACATTGTTTTAGCGAAAGAAGTACATTTACTTTTAAAGACAACAGGTGTTAAAAAAATAAGCAATGAATGTAAACGAAGATGATATAAGACCCGGGGAGGTCTTAAACAAGATGAGATAAAAAATATATAAGAGAAATATATATGAAATGGAATCAGTTTCGTCTGAAGACAACAACAGAGGCAGAAGATATCGTCAGCAGCATGCTTGCTGATCTTGGAATCGAAGGAGTGCAGATCGAAGATAAGATCCCGCTTACACAGTCTGACAAAGAGCAGATGTTCGTAGACATCCTGCCGGATATGCCGGAAGATGACGGATGTGCATACCTGACATTCTATCTGGATGAAGAAGTAGACAAGCATGAGATGTTACTGAAGGTCAGACAGGAATTAGAAAGAGATGAGAAGTTATCTGAATGTGGGAGACTGTACGATCGAAGAATCACAGACAGAGGATGTAGACTGGGTGAATAACTGGAAACAGTATTTCCATCAGTTCTATATTGATGACATTCTTGTCATTCCTTCATGGGAAGAATGTCGAGGCGAAGGACAGCGACAAGATGGTGATCCATATCGATCCGGGCACAGCGTTCGGAACCGGTATGCATGAGACAACGCAGCTTTGCATCCGCCAGCTTAAAAATATGTGACAGAAGATACAGAGATCTTAGACGTTGGATGTGGAAGCGGAATCCTGGAATGCTGGCGTTAAAGTTCGGCGCAAAGCATTCGGTAAAGGAACAGACCTGATCCGTGTGGGATCGATGCAACCTATGAGAATATGGACAACAACGGAATCAGCAGAGACCAGTATGAAGTCATGATCGGTAATATCATTGATGATAAAGAAGTACAGGATAAGGTCGGTTATGAGAAAAATACGATATCGTAGCAGAAATATCCTGGCAGATGTACTGGTACCGCGCTGACACCTGTGATCATCCACCAGTTGAAAAAAAAGGCGGTATCTATATCACAAGCGGAATCATCGAAGATAAAGAAGAAGTGGTCGTAGAAGCTGTGAAGAAAGCAGGCCTCGAAGTTCTGGAAGTGAACCACCAGGGCGAATGGGTATCTGTAACGGCAAGAAAGAATTAGAGGATTCGATATGCAACATTTTTTGTGTCACCGGAGCAGGTGAAGGGAAGAAAAGATCTACGTAGAGGGCGGCGACGTCAATCATATGAAGAATGTACTCCGCATGAAGACCGGTGAAGAACTTACGGTAAATGACGGAGAAGGCAGTCAGTACCTGTGTGCAGTGGAATCCTATGAAGCAGATATGGCAGTGCTTAAGATACTGGAGAAAAGCAGGACGAGAGCGAGCTTGCATCAAAGATCTATCTGTTCCAAGGACTTCCAAAAAGCAGGACAAGATGGAACTGATCGTGCAGAAAGTCGGTGGAACTCGGCGCATATCAGGTAATCCCGGTGGCGACAAAGCGAGCCGTGGTCAAGCTGGATGCGAAGAAGGCGAAGAAGAAGATCGAACGCTGGCAGCAGATCGCGGTCAGTGCGGCGAAGCAGGCAGGACGAGGTATTATTCCTGAGAAGTGGGAGAAGTATGCACTTATGCGCAGGCATTAAAGCAGGCAGAAGAACTGGACGTTGTCCTGATCCCATACGAACTGGCAAAAAGGGATGGAAGAGACGAAGCAGATCATCGCAGGGATCAGACCGGGGCAGTCGGTCGGCATCTTTATCGGACCGGAGGGTGGATTCGAGGAAGAAGAGGTAGCACTTGCCATGAAAAACCGGGGCAAAATGGTGACACTTGGGCAAGAGAATCCTACGGACAGAGACGCCGGACTTACGATGCTTTCGGTTCTGATGTTCCATCTGGAAGGGTAGAAACATAATCTAATACTAAGAATGAAGAGTACAGGAAGTGAAGAAATGAAGGAAGTATATCTGGATAATTCGGCGACTACCATGGCATACCGAAGCGTCGGGGAACTGGTGCAGAAGGTCATGTGTGAAGACTATGGCAATCCGTCTTCCATGCATAACAAAGGTGTGGAAGCAGAAAAATATATAAAAAGAAGCAAAAGAAACATTTGCCAACTCTGGAAGGTACAGGAAAAGGAAGTGTATTTTTACTTCCGGCGGTACGGAGAGTGACAATATGGCACTGATCGGCGCGGCAAAGAGCGAATAAGCGTGCAGGCAACCACCTGATCACATCATCCATCGAGCACCCGGCAATCATCAACACCCTGCGTTTTCTTTTTGAGGAAGAAGAAGGATTCCGTGTAACCTATCTTTCCGGTAGATCAGTATGGAAGAATCCGTCTGGATGCGTTGAAAGAAGCGCTGTGTGAAGATACGATCCTGGTATCGATCATGTATGTGAACAACGAAGGGGTTCCGTACAGCCGATTCAGGGAAGCGGCAAGTATCGTAAAGGCATATAATAAAGATCATTTTATTCCATGTCGATGCGGTACAGGGATTTGGAAAATATAAGATCTACCCGAAGAAACTGGAAGGTAGATATGTGCTCCATCAGCGGTCACAAGATCCACGGACCGAAGGGCGTGGGTGCATTATACATCGGTGAAAAATGTAAAGATCCGCCCGATCGTCTACGGCGGTCAGCAGCATGACATGCGTTCCGGAACGGAAAATGTACCGGGAATCGCAGGACTTTCCTGGCTGCAAAGACGATTTACGATAACCTGATGAAAAAGGTGGAGAAGATGCGGGCGTTAAAACAGCATTTCATCGAAGGCGTGGAAAAAGATCGAGAATACAACGATCCATGGTTTATACGATGAGAACGTCGGCACCGCATATTATCAGTGTGGGATTCGCAGGTATCAGGAGTGAAGTACTATTACATGCGCTGGAAGATAAAGGGAATCTGTGTGTCGTCCGGATCTGCATGTGCGTCCAACCATCCGCAGATCAGCGGTGTGTTAAAAGGAATCGGGGCAAAACAGGAGTTTCTGGATGCGACGCTTCGGTTTCAGTATGTCAGAATTTACTACACTGGAAGAGATTGACTATACGCTCGATGCACTATATAATATAGTACCGATGCTTAAGAAGATATACCAGACATTAGAAAGTTACATAAAAAGAAAGAGATCAGAAAGGAATCAGAAGATGAGATTTCATACATTTTTATTAAAATATGGAGAGATTGGAATTAAGGGAAAGAACAAATTATCTGTTCGAAGATGCACTGGTGCGCCAGGTGCGTTATGCATTAAAAAAGATGTAGACGGACAGTTCGATGTACACAAATCCCAGGCAAGAATCTATGTGGACTGTGAGGGTGATTACGATTATGAGGATACGGTAGAACATTTGAAAAGGGTGTTTGGACTGGTCGGAATCTGCCCGGTTGTCCGTATGGAGGACAAAGGATTCGAGGAACTGAAGAAAGATGTTGTCGCATATATGGATGAGATGTATCCAGATAAGAACTTTACATTTAAAGTAGAGTCCAGACGTGCCAAAAAGTCTTATCCGCTGAACTCTATGGAGATCAGCCGTGACCTTGGAGAAGCGATCCTGTACGCATTCCCGGAGAGCGGAATCAAAAAGTTGATGTGCATCATCCGGATGTCATGGTCAATGTAGAAGTAAGAAATGAGATTTATCGTTATTCACAGATCATCCCGGGAGCAGGCGGAATGCCGGTTGGAACCAATGGTTCGGCGATGCTTCTGTTATCCGGTGGTATTGACAGCCCGGTTGCAGGATACATGGTATCCAAACGTGGAGTAAGCCTTGAGGCTACTTACTTCCATGCGCCGCCGTATACAAGCGAACGTGCAAAACAAAAAGTTGTGGATCTTGCAAAGAAAGTGGCAAAATATTCAGGACCGATCAAGCTGCATGTTGTCAACTTTACGGATATCCAGCTTTATATCTATGAAAAATGCCCACACGATGAGCTGACGATCATTATGAGAAGATACATGATGCGTATCGCAGAACATTTTGCAAAAGAGGATGGCTGCTTAGGTATGATCACAGGGGAAAAGTATCGGACAGGTGGCGAGCCAGACCATGCAGAGCCTTTGCAGCAACAAACAGATGATGTATGTACGATGCCGGTATTCCGTCCGGTGATCGGATTCGACAAACAGGAGATCGTGGATGTATCAGAAAAAAATCGATACTTATGAGACCTCCATACAGCCATACGAAGACTGCTGTACGATCTTTGTGGCAAAACATCCGGTAACAAAACCGAATATTGATGTGATCCGCCGTTCGGAAGAGAATCTGAATGAGAAGATCGATGAGCTGATGAAACAGGCGATTGAGACCGTTGAGATCATTGAAGTAAAAATAAATGGAAGTAAAAAGAGGGCTGAACCCTTAAACAGGTCAGCCCTTTTTCTAAGTAAATCATTTACTTTTTTGATTACTGATTAGTCACAAAGATATGGTTTTAACATTTCCATGATCTCTTCTACGTTGTCATCATCGTGGATGTTCAGATCGATCGGTTTAGAAAGATCTAAGCTGAAGATTCCCATGATTGATTTTGCATCAATTACATATCTTCCAGATACAAGGTCAAAGTCATAATCAAATTTTGTGATGTCGTTTACGAATGATTTTACTTTGTCGATTGAGTTTAAAGAAATCTTTACTGTTTTCATTGGAATACCCTCCTTGATTCATTTCTTGTTCTATAGATATATTAAGAGTCAGACGAAGAAAAAGTCAAGGAACAAATTGCCAAAGAATTCAGAAGATTTTCGTTAGATGTTACAACAATGTGTTAAAATAACGTTTTAAAAAAAAGAAAGGAACAGATATATGAAGAAAGTAGCATTGCATAATCTCGGATGCAAAGTAAATGCATATGAGACGGAAGCCATGCAGGAACTGCTGGAAAAGCATGGATATGAGATCGTGCCGTTCCAGGAAGGTGCGGATGTCTATATCATTAATACCTGTACCGTAACGAATATGGCGGACCGGAAGTCCAGACAGATGCTTCATAAAGCAAGAAAGATGAACCCGGATTCTATTGTTGTTGCCTGCGGCTGCTATGTACAGGCTAAGAAAGATGATATCCCGGAATCGGTATTGATATTGTCGTTGGTAATAATAAGAAGCAGAATATTGTTGAAATCCTGGAAAATTATGAAAAAGAAAAGAATCAGGATGGTCAGGACGGGAAACATCAGACGAACAGGAAAAGGAAACAGAGACCTATCAGGAGATTCTGGATATCAATCATGAAAAAAGTGTATGAAGATCTGCATTTAAGTACAGCGGCAGGAACACACAAGAGCTTATATCAAGGTGCAGGACGGATGCAACCAGTTCTGCTCTTACTGCATCATTCCTTTTGCAAGAGGAAGGGTAAGAAGCAGAAGCCGTGACAGTGTGCTGGATGAAGTGAAGACACTGTCGGCCAATGGATATAAAGAAGTGGTACTGACCGGAATCCATCTGAGTTCCTACGGAATCGACTGTGACGACAACCTGTTGTCACTGATTCTGGCGATCCATGAAGTGGAAGGAATCGAAAGAATCCGTCTTGGATCACTGGAGCCGAGAATCATTACGGAAGAATTTGCACAGACGATCGCAAAACTTCCGAAGATCTGTCCGCATTTTCATCTGTCACTGCAGAGCGGATGCAACGCAACATTGAAGCGCATGAACCGCAGATACACAGCAGAAGAGTATTATGAGAAAAATGTCAGTTGCTCCGCAAATATTTCGACAACCCGGCACTTACAACGGACGTGATCGTCGGTTTTCCGGGAGAGACGGAAGAAGAGTTTGCAGAGTCGAAGGCATTTGTAGATAAAATAGATTTTTATGAAACACATATTTTTAAATATTCCAGAAGAGAAGGAACAAAGGCAGCGGCTATGAAAGACCAGGTGCCGGATCAGATCAAAGCCGCAAGAAGCGCCGAAACTTCTGGAACTGAACCGTAAGAAAAAGGCGGTTTATGAAGAAAGACTGCTTGGAACCACACAGGAGGTCCTGATCGAGGAGAAAATCGTGCGTGATGGAGAGGAACTTCAGATCGGGCACACGAAGGAATATGTGAAAATTGGTGTAAAAAAATCCGAATAATCTTATTAATCAGCTTGTAAATGTAGAAATTGAAAACCAATTTTACAAATATTGCATTGAAATTTGAGATTTAATCATGTAGAATAAAATTGAAATATTTTTTTGGAGGACGTGATTATATGAAAAATATGACAAATACCCAGTTTTTCCAGGTAGAAAGTGGACCACAGATCAGCGCAAAAGGACATTCTGGAGATTGTATATAAGGCATTAAGTGAAAAAGGATATAATCCGGTGAATCAGATTGTAGGATACATTATGTCAGGTGATCCGACCTTACATCACAAGCCATAACGGAGCCAGAAGTCTGATCATGAAGATGGAAAGAGATGAACTGGTAGAAGAGATGTTCAAGACGTATATTGAGCATAATAAGTGGGGAATAATGACTATGAGAATCATGGGACTGGACTATGGATCTAAGACGGTAGGTGTTGCGGTCAGTGATCCGTTGGGAATTACTGCTCAGGGAGTGGAGACAATATGCAGAAAGCGCGTGACGAGAACAAGCTCAGAAAGACCTGTGCGCGTATCGAAGCACTGATTGAAGAGTATGAGGTTACGAAGATTGTGCTCGGACTTCCGAAGCATATGAACAATGATATTGGAGATCGGGCGGAAAAAAATCTATGCAATTTGGTGAGATGTTAAAAACGACGGACAGGCCTTGAGGTCGTGATGTGGGATGAGCGTCTGACCACGTTTCGAAGCAGAGCGGACTTTAATAGAGAATAAGGTAAGAAGAGAAGACCGCAAGAAGTATATATTGATCAAGATTGCGGCTGTTTTTATATTGCAGGGATACCTGGATTCACTTGCACACACGCCACTGGATTAAGAGAGGTAGATTGCAGATGGAAAAGATTAAATTCATGTCCGAAGAGATGAATGAAGAAGTAGATTTTTATGTACTTGAACAGACAAAAAGTTGGTGGGGTGTCTTATATTCTTGTCACGGATTCGGAAGAAGACGATGCAGAATGTTGGATTTTAAAAGACACATCAGGAGAGAACCAGTCAGAGAGTGTATACGAGATCGTAGAAGATGATGTAGAGCTTTCTGCTGTTCTGAAAGTATTTGAAGAACTACTTGAAGATGTAGAGATTGAAAGGTAGTTTGGAATGTCTATCAGTAAAGAGAAGTTTAAAGAAATAGCTGAGAGAAAAGGGGTTGAAAGTTACCAACCAGCGTATACTGGTACTGGAGGTCCTTGCAGATCATCGTGATAAGCATCTGACTGCAGAAGATATTTATGAATTAGTAAGAGAAGATTATCCGGAAATTGGGCTGGCAACAATTTACCGGACAGTGCAGCTGTTACTGGAAATGCAATTGGTGGATCGTATCAATCTTGATGATGGATGTGCACGTTATGAGATCGGAGAATTCTTCGATGGAGAAGAAAGACATCATCATCATCACCTGATATGCAAACATGTGGAAAAGATCATTCCGTTCAAGGATGATCTTCTGGAAAATCTGGAAGATAAGATCGAAGAGACAACAGGATTTCATGTGTTAGACCACGAATTAAAGTTCTACGGACAGTGCAGTGAATGCCAAAAAAAGAAATAGAAAAATAGTACGGGGGCACGTGGAGGTGTAATTTTGAAGAGAAAAACAATGGAAAAATGCGTATCATTCCACTCGGGGTCTGGAAAAGATCGGAATGAACATCACAGCTTTTGAGTATGAGGACAGTATTATTGTTGTAGACTGTGGATTATCTTTCCCGGAGGAGGATATGCTCGGAATCGACCTTGTCATTCCGGATGTTACTTATCTGAAAGATAATATTTCTAAAGTCAAAGGATTTTGTGATCACCCATGGGCATGAGGATCATATCGGTGCACTTCCCTTATGCTTTAAGAGAATCAATCTTCCAATCTATGCGACCAAGCTTACGATGGGAATCATCGAGAAGAAGCTGACGGAGCACAATCTGCTTCGCAGTACAAGAAGAAGAAAAGTTGTAAGACACGGACAGTCGATCAACCTTGGTCAGTTCAGTATAGAGTTTATCAAGACCAACCACAGTATCCAGGATGCTGCGGCGCTTGGCAATCTATTCACCGGCGGGTATCGTGGTGCATACCGGAGACTTCAAAAGTAGATTATACACCGGTATTTGGTGATGCAATTGATCTTCAGCGTTTTGCCGAAATTGGCAAGAAAGGGTTCTTGCGTTGATGTGCGACAGTACCAATGCCGAACGACCCGGCTTTTACCAGTCTGAGCGTACGGTAGGTATTACATTTGACCACATTTTGCAGACATAAAGAATACACGTATTATCATTGCAACATTTGCATCAAATGTAGACCGTGTACAGCAGATCATCAACTACGGCATGTAAATATGACCGTAAGGTTGTGGTAGAAGGACGCAGTATGGTGAATATCATTCAGGTAGCACAGGAACTCGGATATCTGAAATGTCCCTGAGAATACGCTGATCGAGATCGACCAGATGAAGAATTATCCACCGGAGAAGATGGTGCTGATCACAACAGGAAGTCAGGGAGAATCAATGGCAGCACTGTCACGTATGGCAGCAGATGTGCATAAGAAAGTAACAATCATGCCTGGCGATACGATCATCTTCAGTTCAAACCCGATCCCTGGAAATGAAAAATCCGTATCCAAGGTCATCAATGAACTGACTGCGAAAGGTGCCAATGTTATTTTCCAGGATGCGCATGTATCCGGACATGCCTGTCAGGAAGAATTGAAGTTGATCTATTCTCTGGTAAAACCGAAATATGCAATTCCGGTGCATGGTGAGTACAGACATCTGAAAAGCAAATGCAGGAATCGCCAAGATGCTTGGTATTCCGAAAGAAAATATCTTTATGCTGAAATCGGGTAATGTACTGGAACTCAGCGATAAGGAAGCAAAAGTTGTAGACAACAGTGCATACAGGAGAGATCCTGGTAGACGGCCTTGGTGTCGGTGATGTTGGAAATATCGTTCTCCGTGACAGACAGCATCTGGCAGAGGATGGAATTATGATCGTTGTTCTGACACTGGAGAAGGGAAGCAACCAGCTTCTTGCAGGTCCGGATATTGTATCGCGCGGATTCGTGTATGTAAGAGAGTCTGAAAGTCTGATGGAAGAGGCGAAAAAGTCCTTACAGAAGCGGTAGAAGACTGTCTGACACACCAGCGTAATGCGGACTGGAGCAAGATTAAGCTTGTGATCCGCGACACAATGAATGACTTTATCTGGAAAAGAACCAAGAGAAAACCAATGATCCTTCCAATCATTATGGATGTATAAAAGTATAATTATAATTAAACGGGAAATGAGCCGCACATTGTATAAAAACAGGCGCCTTCGAACGCAGTGGGGGCGAAGCCTGTTTTGTGCAGTGTACGGCTCATTCCCTTGTAGAAACTCAAGATGAAAAAAATGTGTAACAGATAAAACCGTAACAAATAGAACAGAGGTAGAATACTATGATCGTAGATGAACGTATGGTTACATACATCCGGTCGTTGGAACGTCCGGAGAATCCTGGTGATAGAGGCAATCGAACAGGAAGCATTGGATAAGTTTCGTACCGATCATCCGCAAAGAAACCCAGAGCTTCTTAAAGGTAATGATGTTAATGAACCGCCCGGCGAGAGTCCTTGAGGTCGGTACAGCAGTCGGATTTTCGGCGATTTTAATGAGCGAATATCTTCCGGAAGGAAAGCCATATCACAACGATAGAAAATTATGAAAAAAGAATTCCGATCGCAAGAAATAATTTCAAACGGGCAGGGAAAGAAGAACAGATCACCCTGATCGAAGGGATGCCCTGGAAGTGATGGAGACACTGGAAGGCCCGTATGATTTTATTTTTGTGGATGCGGCTAAGGGACAGTATATCCACTATATGCCGGAGGCAGTGAGACTGCTTTCGGATGGTGGCATCTTAATGTCGGATAATGTATTACAGGATGGAGATATCATTGAATCCCGGTTCGCGGTTGAACGGAGAAACCGTACGATCCACAGCCGGATGAGGGATTATCTCTATGAATTAAAAACACAGTGATGTGCTTGGAGACATCGATCATCCCACTGGGAGACGGTGTGGCACTCAGCATTAAGAAGAAAAAAAGAAGAGAAGGAGAATCGATAAGATGAGAAACAGACATCCAGAATTACTGATTCCTGCAAGCAGTCTGGAAGTGTTGAAGACTGCGGTTATGTTTGGTGCAGATGCAGTATATATCGGAGGAGAAGCGTTCGGACTTCGTGCAAAGGCAAAAAACTTCTCCATGGAAGACATGAAAGAAGGAGTGCGGTTTGCACATGACCATGGCGCAAGAGTCCATGTCACCGTGAATATTCTTGCACAAATGATGACCTGGAGGGAGCAGCAGAGTATTTAAAAGAACTGAAAGAAATCGGTCCGGACGCCCTGATCATTGCAGACCCGGGAATCTTTATGCTTGCCAAAGAGATCTGCCCGGAGATTGAAAGACACGTCAGCACGCAGGCAAATTTAATACCAACTACGGTACATTTAACTTTTGGTGGAACCTGGGAGCAAAACGTGTGGAAACAGCCAGAGAGCTTCGTTAAAAGAGATCAAAGAGAAAAGTGCACATATCCCGGAAGAGATGGAGATTGAAAGCTTTATCCACGGGGCAATGTGTATTTCTTATTCCGGAAGATGTCTCTTGAGTAATTTCATCACAGGAAGAGATGCCAATCAGGGTGCCTGTACACATCCGTGCCGTTGGAAATATTCCATTGTGGAAGAGTCGAGACCCGGAGAATATATGCCGGTATATGAGAATGAAAGAGGAACCTATATTTTCAATTCCAAGGATTTCTGCATGATCGAACATGTGCCGGATATGATCAACGCCGGAATCGACAGCTTTAAGATCGAGGGCCGCATGAAGACGGCGTTGTATGTGGCAACTGTAGCGAGAACATACCGGAAAGCAATTGATGATTATCAGAAAGATCCGAAGAAATATGAGGCAAATATGCCGTGGTACAAGGATCAGATTTCAAATTGTACCTATCGTCAGTTCACGACAGGATTTTTTATTTTGGAAAACCAAGTGAAGAAAAGCCAGATTTATGACAGTAATACGTATATCAGAGAGTACACATATCTTGGCATCATAGGGAGAGATTAAAAGACGGACTGTACAGGATTGAACAGAGAAATAAATTTTCGGTGGGCGAGACGATTGAGATCATGAAACCGAACGGACAGAATGTAGAAGCAACTGTAGAAAAAAAATCATAGATGAGGATGGAAATGAACAGGAAAGTGCACCACATCCGAAACAGGTGCTTTATGTGGCACTCAGTGCAGATGCATCGGTATATGATATTTTAAGAAGAGCAGAAAAAGAAACAGAATAATCTTATGGAAAAGAAGACAGTGATTCAGTGCAAAAATGGAAAAAAGCACAGAATCACTGTTTTTTATAGAATATAATAAAACTGCCAGGGAGGGAAGTAGCTGTATAGCAATACGTAACTG
>VOFK01003621.1_pt1 | contig 30128 bp, 47 predicted proteins | sample 5384121 | NCBI WGS metagenome assembly VOFK01 (sample SAMN12384730, study PRJNA508395) | human gut metagenome | isolation source: healthy gut J | host: Homo sapiens | reverse complement strand
CTCTGTTACTTCGTTCAGTTACGTATTGCTCGCTTTATGATTTAATAGCCAACAACGTAATATTCCATCAAAAAACGAAATAACTATACCTCTCTATTTCTCCTTCCTTGACCAAAAATGTACCTTTACTAATCAATATTCGTTCAAAATATTTGGTCAAAATAACTTAGATTCCTTCAAATTGAAAGTACTGGTGCTATAATTAAATCCTTTAAGTAGTTTTTCTAAAAGCATAATCTAAATGTAATAATTCGTAATATACTTACTCATTTGATATATTCACTGTTACTCCCGTTCTCCTTAATTTAATTTCTCATACTCAGTGAAATATATTTTCGACTACAAACTTACGAAAAAACCGAAAGTTTTTATGTACGTTTATGATGGAGTTATTTAAGTAATGAAAGAACACGGAAAACAAAAGGTAATTAGCATGTTGTTAAATTGTTACTCTTTTGAAGATGTATTATTTCAAGTCGTTGTATTATAGTAAAGGTAAATAGTGTTATGATAGTAGTGGCAAACGTTTTTGCAAGGCGAAAGATAAGCCGCTTGCCAATTCCCGGCTTTTGCTGAACTAACCTTGCTTCGTTTTTGTTTTATTACCAGAAAGATGAATTGATAAGATAAAAAATAGGGGAATTATGTCAGCATTTTACAAATTTCTTTTTCCAATGAAGCCGGATGGTACAGCTATATCGTTACTGTTGTTGGCGCTTCGTTTGTTATTTGGAGGTCTATTGCTTTCGCATGGGATACAGAAGTGGACGAATTTTGAGAGCATGTCCGCCGCATTTCCGGACCCCCACTGGGAGTTGGACATTCGGTTTCTCTAGGCTTGGCCATTTTTGGGGAGCTTTTTTGTTCGATTGGCTTTATTCTCGGTGCGCTCTATCGGTTGGCAATGATCCCGATGATTTTTACCATGGGAGTGGCTTTCTTCGTGATTCACAGGGAATGATCCGTTTTTCTTTGAAAGAGTTGGCGTTCGTTTACTTGGTCGTTTTTATCTTGATGTATATAGCAGGACCTGGCAAGTTCTCGTTAGATCGTCTGATCGCAGTTTTTGTCACTCGGTTAGCTAAGTAGGCCTCTTTTTTTATTCTGCATTATAATGCAATATGTTTAATAAAAGTTCCCCCAGAACTATGTGTTTTTAGTTACCATTCTTATTATTGGAGAACAAAAATACACAATTTTTTTTTCACGTTCATTGCTGGAGATCAAGGCAAGCACACGAAAATTGTGTGGCTTGGCTGTTACAGATCTCATTGTCGTCAGTTAAGGATGACAGGGTTAATGAATATAGCTGTTTTAGTTCTTACAAATGGACACACTTTTGAGAAAACGCAACCTAAAAACACGTAGTTCTGGGGGAACTTTAAAAATATTATGTATTTTTGTTTTGAAATAATAAGAATGGCAACTTAAAAACACATAGTTCTGGGGGAACTTTATTAAATATATTGTAATAATGAGAGTGCTTATTATCAGTAATTGGTTTTATCCAAATAACGTAATAGCGGCGTTTCGAATAGAAGCTTTCGCTAAATACTTTCAGTTGGCAGGACATTCGGTTACGGTAGTGACAGAGGGAGAAGTTGACGAGACTAAATTATGGCATGGATGTGAGATTAATTATGTTAAGAATCCTTTGATTACATATTCTTATATGGCTCGTTGTGTAAAAGCGGGAAAGAGGTGGGTGCCGAGACGAATCGTGAATGGTTTGTTGTGTCGTGTTACTGCTGATAGTAAGTTTATGTGGCGTTTTAAAGCTTATAACAAAGCTGTTTCGTTGTGTGAGGCAAACTCTTTTGATGTAGTTTTAAGCTCATTTGGTCCATTGGCTCCTCACATGGTCGCATTTAGATTGCGAAGAAACGGGTACAGGTTTTTATTGGATAGCTGATATGCGTGACGAGATGTCAAAGCATCTTTATATACCCCGTAATCAGGCTAGGCTTCTTATAGCATATGAGCGTAAGATCGTGAATTCATCGGATTTGGTATTATCGGTATCCCAACCTTTGCTTAGCGATTTTAAATGTTATTGTAAGCATGATCATTTCTTGGAAATCAAGAATGGCTATGATTATGAAGAGATACACGATGTTCTTTTCCAACCTCTCAATTTACCATGGCGTTTATCGGTCGTTTTTACGGAGGGCAAGTCCCGCTAATTGGTTTAAGGCTTTCTCTGAACTTATAAATGAAGAAAAGCTACCTTCAGATTGTCAGATAAAAATCATTGGAAATCTTTTGAAACTGGATGTTCCCGAGGATATCATTCCTAATGTCTTGCAGATAGAATCTGTGGCTCATTCAGAAGCCATTCAGATGTCGTTGGATGTGGATACGCTTGTCGTGATTCATTCTACAGGAAGAAAAAGGAGTGTATACGGGCAAACTGTTCGATTATCTCGCTACCAATAAACCGATATTGGCTCTTTGTGATCCCGAAGATGTAGTAGCCGGTTACTGGATGACACTAAAGCTGGTTTTACGGTGGACAATGCTGATATTGAGGGTATAAAGAAAATGATACTGCGATGTTATTCTATATGGAAAAACAAGGAGGTATTGCCACGCAACTGGGAAAAAGATTCGTCGATATACACGGAAGAATCAATGTAAGATACTTCTTGATTATCTTGCTAATGAAGCAGGAATATATACTGTTTTAGATTGATAAATATTTATCGACAGATGTTTATCAGAATTGTTCTTTTTTTCTTGTTCCTTGATATTATCGGTTTTAATACCTTTTGATAATGAACACCCAATAAATTGGAAATGAAGATGTAAAGCGGAAGATATATGCCGAATTCAAGAGCCAAGAAGTATAAATATGTGTCGTGCTTATTGAAGAAATAGCCATCCTTGTCGTGATACATGAGAGGATGGCTGCGAGATAGCATTTTTTAGCATCTTTACCCAAGGCATGAATTTAACGATCGTAGTCTCCAGCGAACGAGCTATAATTAGGATAAGAATTATTAAGCAAAAAAGGAAGTGCTGAACGTAGTAACAATTGCGATACCTATCGTGGAAGGGAAAAAAAGTTTACACAATAGATTTAAGCTGACAAGCAGTATTGCGGTGATCAAATGTGTGTCAGAAAATGCTTTTTGCCTTTCCCCAGTGCTAGCATGATAGGGAGAATAAGGGACGATGCGTATTAAATTAATAATGGTAGCGATTCTGAATAAAGTTATCGATTGCAGGTATTTTTTCTCCATATAAGAGGTTTATGATCTCTTCTGCGAAAATGAAACAAAATATTGATAATGGGTAAATAATTGCTGAGGATTTGTAGGTTACGGATTTCCATAACTTTATAAATTCATGCTTGTTGATGCCGTGGTTCGACATCTTTGAGAATTCCGGAAGCAGGATAGTCGCTGTAGCGCTAATGAGCATTCCTGCAAATGGTAATTCGCGGTATCCGTTGCTAAATGCTGCGAAGTCTTTTTACCCCGAAATATCTGCTTATGAAAAACTGGCTGGCGGAACTGATTATAAAGCCATATAAACTAGCGGTGGATATAGGTTTTATAAATCTAAATATTTCATTCATAGGTATTTGAGACTTTCTTTGGCTTAACGCCTCTGAACGGTATGGTAATTAATATAAGCCCGGTTAGGCAAGTGATAATAGCTGATATGACAAAGCCTATAATGGCACTAGATGCAGTGGCGTTTATAAGTATAACGGGTAGGTATGGTACATACAATCATAAATGTACGGCTGATGGCAACATATATAATTACGATTCTTGACATACCATATACTGTAAGAATACTCTCTACCCCCATAACAGGCATTAGTAACATGGGAGTTATTGAGAAATACATGAGGTTGTAAGTTAGCGACGGATTTTTTAATAAATCCGCTATTTGATAAGCTCCAAACAGTAAAATACAAGAAACGATAGCAGATATTCAAGGAATAGCGAGTTTAGTCTTTTTATAATATTTAAACCTTCCTCAATAGGGACACAGGGCTAGGAAATAGGAATAAGCTTTGGGCAATCCAAGGGAAAAGACAATAAGTAAAATCGAATAAACATAAATAACTTGGCGGTATGTACCATATTCATTTTGTGGCATAAGATGACTGAATACTATGGATGTTATTAATCCGGTACTATGTGATGGATTAAGTTCGCCAACATCAGCAATAGAACTTGAATAGTACGATTATCGCATTTTTTTTCAAAATCTTAGATTGCATTAGACACTGATAATTTTACAATGAATTTTTGTAGGTTAGCTATATAAATGATATATTGTAGAAAAATATTTAAGAGAAATTAATTTTCGTGGGCGTTGACGGATTCGAACCGCCGACCCTCTGCTTGTAAGGCAGATGCTCTGAACCAGCTGAGCTAAACGCCCGATAGTGCTTTCTCGTGCAATATTTAATTTCTTTCTTCGGTGGGCGTTGACGGATTCGAACCGCCGACCCTCTGCTTGTAAGGCAGATGCTCTGAACCAGCTGAGCTAAACGCCCGAAGGTTGCTTTTTATAAAAACAAGAGGTGAAGATGGAGTGGGCGTTGACGGATTCGAACCGCCGACCCTCTGCTTGTAAGGCAGATGCTCTGAACCAGCTGAGCTAAACGCCCGATAAACTTTTTTTCGTTCGCTTTATCTCAAAGCGCTGCAAAGATACGGCTTTTTTATTACCACCAAACTTTTGACGAAAAAATGTGGATGAATATGAATTTTGTTTGGATATGGCTACGTAAGTGTCTGATGGTCCTAAAAACGGGGCATTTAGTTAAAAATAACGATTGCTTACCTTATTATTCAATGGAAAAGACTTAACTTTGCGACTCTATATTAATAATGTATATGGTATTATCGACACTGACTGCTATTTCGCCCGTGGATGGGCGATACAGGAATAAGGCTGAGAATCTGGCGGCTTATTTTTCAGAATACGCACTTATCAAGTATAGGGTGCGAGTTGAGATCGAGTATTTTATTACTCTATCTGAGTTTCTTCCGCAATTAAAGCGAGTTAAATGCGGCGGAAGTAAAAAAGGGGCTCGGAAGATTTATCAGGAGTTTACGGAGGAGGACGCTTTACGAGTGAAGGAGATCGAGAGCGTGACAAACCACGATGTGAAAGCGGTGGAGTACTTTATTAAGGAAAAAAACAAATCATTTCCTTGCGGAGAAATACCACGAGTTTATTCATTTTGGATTGACTTCTCAGGATATTAATAACACATCTGTGCCTTTATCGATCAAGGACGCTTTGCAAGAGGTGTATTATCCGGGTTTGGAAGAGGTGATCGGCGCCTTGAAAAAATACGCCGAGGAATGGATGGATATCCCGATGTTGGCTAAGACACATGGGCAACCGGCATCTCCGACTCGTTTGGGTAAGGAGGTGATGGTTTTTGTTTACCGTTTGGAGCAACAGTTGGCATTGTTAAAGGCCGTTCCTATCTCCGCTAAATTCGGTGGGGCTACAGGAAACTTCAATGCGCATCATGTAGCGTATCCGGAATATGATTGGAGGGCATTCGGTAACAAGTTCGTTAGTGAGGTGTTAGGCTTGAAGCGTGAGGGTAGTGGACTACCCAGATCTCTAATTATGATAATCTGGCAGCGCGATCTTCGATGGCTTTGAAGCGTATCAATACGATCTTGATCGACTTGAATCGTGACTTCTGGCAATATATCTCCATGGAGTATTTCAAGCAAAAGATCAAGGCGGGTGAGATCGGTTCGTCTGCTATGCCACATAAGGTGAACCCGATTGATTTCGAGAACGCTGAGGGTAATCTAGGGATCGCTAACGCTATTTTAGAGCATTTTGGCTACGAAATTGCCGGTATCTCGTTTACAAAGAGACTTGACGGATTCTACCGTGTTGAGAAACGTAGGCGTGCCTTTGGCACATATAGAAATTGCCTTCAAGAGCTTAACAAAAGGCTTGGGTAAATTGTTATTGAACGAGAACGCCCTAAGTAGGGATTTGAATAATTGCTGGGCTGTGGTAGCCGAGGGTATACAGACGGTCTTACGCCGTGAGGGTTATCCGAAGCCTTACGAGGCATTAAAAGCTTTGACACGTACGAACCAGACTGTTACGGAGCAATCTATCAAGGAGTTTATCGAAACCTTGAATGTTAGCGACCGGATTAAAGATGAATTAAGGGCTATAACGCCTCATAATTATACAGGAAATTTAGTGATAATACAGGTAGCCGTGAGGCTACCAAGTTTTTAACCATTGTTTAATTTATAACAAATGAGTACAGAAGAAAGAGATGAATCTCAACCGCGTCCAAAAAAGTGATACCAAGTATCAGACGGGAAAAACACAGACCAAGAAGGTGAAAGAAGACCTTACAATCAGGGGGTAGAATAGACCTGAGGGTAGCTATGAACGTAGACCGTATCGGTCTTATGGAGAAAAATAACCGTCCTTCATACGGGGATCGTCCGAGCCGTCCGCGTTCTTACGATAATAACCGTGAAGGCGGGTATGGGCAACAACCGTGAGGGGGCTATGGTAATAGTCGTCCATCTTATGGCAACAATCGCGAAGGTGGGTATGGAAATAATCGCCCGTCTTATGGCAACAACCGTGAAGGTGGCTACAACAGCGGCCGCTCGTCTTATGGAAATAACCGCCCGTCATATGGGAATGGAGGAGGGCAATACAATCGTCCGTCTCGTCCTAATTATGATGGACCGGCAAAGGCTTATTCCGCTAGTCCTTCCGGAGAGGGAATGTCTGCGGATGGTATGAAGAAAAGAAGACCTAGAGTAGGTGATACCCGGGTTGATTACAATGATTCACGTTCAAGCGGCGGGGACGGTTACGCACCCAGACGTTCGTATGGTAACGATAACTCTTATGGCGGTAATCGTCAAGGGGTGGTGGATATGGAAATAATCGCCGTCCTTCTTACACAATAATAATCGCCGTCCCGGTGGAGGAGGTGGCTTCCAAAGATCGCAGGGATACAACGTTCGTCCGAAACAGATCAAGTATAAGGAAAGTCTTGGCGGATCCAAACGAACCGATTCGTTTGAACAAATTCTTATCTAACGCTGGTGTTTGTTCTCGTCGTGAGGCTGATGAGTTTATCCAGAAAGGAGCTGTTAAGGTAAACGATGTCGTGGTAACGGAATTGGGTACTAAGATTACTCGTCAAGATGTTGTTACATTTAACGAGAAGCCGGTTCAGATCGAGAGCAAAGTATATATTGTATTAAACAAGCCGAAGAATTGCGTAACGACTTCTGATGATCCTCAAGAACGCCTGACGGTGATGGATTTGGTGAAGAACGCTTTCAAGCCAAGAACGTATTTATCCGGTAGGCCGTTTGGACCGAAATACGACAGGGAGTCTTTGTTGTTGACGAACGATGGTGATTTAGCTTCTAAATTGACTCACCCATCTTTCAAGAAGAAGAAGATCTACCATGTGTGGTTGGATAAGAACGTGGCTATCGAGGATATGGAGAAAATCGCCAACGGCCTTGAGCTTGAGGATGGGGGAGATCCATGCGGACGCTATCAGCTATGCTAGCGAGGACGATAAGAGCCAAGTTGGGGTATCGAGATCCATTCCGGCCGTAACCGTATCGTGCGCCGTATTTTTCGAATCGTTGGGATATCATGTGACGAAATTGATCGTGTTTATTTCGCCGGTTTGACTAAGAAGAACTTAGGCCGCGGTAAATGGCGTTACTTAAATGAAAGGGAAGTGAACGCTCTTAGATGGGAGCTTTCGAATAAAAAAAACGATACAGATGGAAACAATTAAACGAACAAAAATTGTAGACGTGCTGAAAAGCGACGCTTTCGGTACTACCGTGAACGTGAAAGGATGGGTTCGCACCCGCCGTGGTAGCAAACAGGTGAATTTTATCGCCTTGAATGACGGTTCTACAATCAATAATGTTCAGATCGTTGTGGATGTAGATAAATTGGGTGATGAGTTCTTGAAACCGATTACCACGGGAGCTAGTATCAGCGTAAATGGTATCTTGACACAATCCCAAGGTAAAGGGGCAAAATGTGGAGATACAGGCTACCGAGATTGAGATCTTCGGTACGGCTGATCCAGTTACTTATCCATTGCAGAAAAAAGGACACTCCATGGAGTTTTTGCGTGAGATCGCTCATTTTTTGCGTCCTCGTACGAATACATTTGGAGCGGTATTCCGTATTCGTCATAATATGGCTTACGCTATCCATAAGTTTTTCCATGATAGAGGCTTTTTCTATTTCCATACGCCGATCATCACGGCTTCCGACTGTGAGGGTGCCGGACAGATGTTCCAAGTTACTACCAAGAATTTGTACGACTTGAAAAAGGATGAGAACGGCTCTATCATTTATGAGGACGACTTCTTCGGCAAGCAGGCTAGCTTGACGGTTTCCGGACAGTTGGAGGGTGAGTTGGCAGCTACAGCCTTGGGACAGATTTATACGTTTGGCCCTACGTTCCGTGCGGAGAACTCAAATACGCCTCGTCATTTGGCGGAATTCTGGATGATTGAGCCGGAAGTCGCTTTTAATGATATCACGGACAATATGGAGTTGGCCGAGGAGTTCATTAAATATTGCGTACAATGGGCGTTGGATAACTGTATGGAGGATATCAAGTTCTTGAACGATATGTTCGATAAGGAATTGATCGCTCGTCTGGAAGGGGTCTTGAAAGACTCATTCGTTCGCTTGCCGTACACTGAAGGAATCAAGATATTGGAAGAGGCTGTCGCTAAAGGACATAAATTTGAGTTCCCTGTTTATTGGGGTGTAGATTTGGCTTCCGAGCACGAACGTTTCTTAGTGGAGGATCACTTCAAACGTCCTGTAATTTTAACGGATTACCCGAAAGAGATCAAGGCTTTTATATGAAGCAAAACGAGGATGGAAAGACGGTACGTGCGATGGACGTATTATTCCCGAAGATCGGAGAGATCATCGGCGGTTCCGAGCGTGAGGCTGACTATGATAAGCTAATGAGTCGTATTGACGAATTGGGCATCCCGATGAAGGATATGTGGTGGTACTTAGATACTCGCCGTTTTGGTACGGTGCCTCACTCTGGTTTCGGTTTGGGCTTTGAGCGTCTTTTGGTTGTTCGTTACGGGTATGGGAAATATCCGTGACGTGATACCTTTCCCGCGTACACCGAATAACGCTGAGTTCTAATAGCGCTTAGTGATCATGATAAAAAGGGTTCGTAACCGGTTTCAACCGAATTACGGACCCTTTTCTTATATTAGCTTCCTTTATTAATCGTCGTCCAGATCAATAGGAATTTGTCTTTTGAATGCCTCCTTAAAGGATATGAGCGATTCGGTGCGAGCCAAGCCCAATGGTTGAAGCTTGTTGTGGATGATGCTTAGCAAATGCTGGTTGTTCTTTGCGTATATTTTTATAAACAGGTCGTATTGCCCCGTTGTATAATGGCATTCCACGACTTCCGGTATCTGCAACAGCGCTTCTGTAACGCTAGAAATTGTCCGGGAGACTTTAGGAATAACCCCATATATGCGCAAGTTTCATACCCAACTTTTGTGTTATCCACGATGAATTCTGAGCCTTTGATAACCCCTAAATTAGTCAGCTTTTGTATGCGTTGATGAATAGCCGCTCCGGATACGTTACATTCCCTCGCTACTTCCAAAAAATGGCATACGCGCATTGCCGATGATTAGTTTAAAGTATCTTCTCGTCCAGTTCATCTAGTTGATGATGTGCCATATATTCAGTATATTTGTATTACTGTTAGATTATATCTTTCATATTTAATACAAATATAATGATAATCTTATAATCACCTAAAAATTATGTTAGATTATTTTGATTTTGTAAGCATTCTTTATTCAATTATTAAGTATTTTTTTTTTATGAGCGAAGATCATGTAATAATTAGTAAGCCTGTCCGGGAGATAGCCGATCCTTTATTGGATCTAGTAGAGAAAACATATACTAGTTCTTTCCCCGAGGAAGAGCGTCGTGATTTCTCTTTGGTACGTAAGCTTTTTGGAGGAAGATAGCCGTTTCGAGATGTATGCCTTGCTACGGGATGGTATTTATGTGGGTTTCATTACGGGATGGCAATTTGAGGGCTTTGTTTATGCGGAGCATTTCGCGATCGACGAGTCCGCTCATGTAACGGAGGAATCGGAGCGAAAGCAATGACAAGTTTTTTAGCTCTCCACGAAGATCCGGTTGTCTTAGAGGTAGAGATGCCGACAGAGGAGATGAGTAAACGTAGAATCGGTTTTTATGAACGTCTGGGGTTTGTCTTGGATCACCATGTATATTTCCAACCTCCATATCGTAGAGGAGAGGCGTTATTAGAAATGCGTTTGATGACTCATGGGGAGCTTGATCTGGAGCGATCTTTTAAGCGAGTTAAGACCATTATTCACCAAAATGTCTATGGGTGAAATAAAAAGGCGGGATTCTATTTCCCGCCTTTTTTTAGATATTCTATTTGTAGATCATTATTCGTCGACACGTTGAGCGGCAGAATAACTAATCTTTAATGCGTATGCTTCACGAAGAGCCTGCTTGATGTCTGTAATCGTTCCCATCTTGGTCTCTTTATCAGCCTTGATAGAAACCGTCATAAAGCGGCTGGTCCTCTTCCTTCATACTGGACTTTTCCTGTGCGATATAATCCTGAATTTCCGAAGTTTCCGCAAAAGCGTCATTTAATTGGATACGAGTTTCAGAACCCATCTTCGCTCTCAAATCTCTAGTCGGCTTACCGACATAGATAAATGTTACCAAAGATTTCTTCTCCAATTTTTGATCTGTAGCTTGTGGAGCATGGAACTCTACTTTCAATGTTACCTCACGCATAGATGTTACCATCATGATGAAGAACAAGAAAAGCGAACACCAAGTCAGGTAATGATGATGTATTCAATTCGGGCATTTCACGACCGCCCGCTTTACTAAACTTTCCCATTACTTTTTACCTCCATAATTTTTAGGTTCAGCTTCTGATATCTTTTTTGCGGATAAATCTGCTGTACAGCTTTTTGTTGTTCTTCGTCCAAATCAGCGAAATTCTTCCCGAATTTTTCCTTAGAAACCTTATTTCTCAATTCGTTATAAGCAGCCGCAATTTCATTCTGCACATCGATATAAGCTTGGTATTCGGTACCACGGTCATTCTGTAAAGAAATTACGTGGTTCTTCGTTACCATCATCTTTCCGAAGAATGGAACATCAGCCTCTACACGCTCAGGCTTATGTTCGTCATTATAAGGATTATCAATGAACTCTTTGATTCTTTCTTTTTCAATTGCTTGATATCGACAAATTGATCACCGCAGAGAATCTGGTTATTACTGTTGATCAATACAACCAACAAGTTTCTCTTTTTGATGTCAACATCGGTATCGTTCTTCTGATCTTTAGGTACAGGGGGCGGCAAACGTCTTGCCAAACCTTTATCTGTATCCATTGATGTAGTAATAAGGAAGAAGATAAGCAACATGAAAGCGATATCGGCCGAAGAAGAACCATTGATACCCGGTGTCTTTCTTTTTCTTACCCATTTCTTTCTTGTTTTTATCAGTTCGTTATTACTATTATTTACCCATGATTCTCTTTACAGAACCCCCAAACTACACATGCTACGATCAGAACCAAAAAGTACGATTGTAGACATGATCCACATATCTGTGATCTTTAACCAACCCGGAGTGTTGTAAACTTGAGAGTCTGCGTTCAAACCTGTTAAAGGAGTTGCGTCACCCATCGTGTAAGTGATGAACAAAACGGCAACGAAGCAAACTAATACAAACCAAAGACATAATCGCTGATTTAGCGTTTGTCTTCAACAACGTCAAAAATTGCCAAACGGCAAACAACATTGTACTGATGATTGTCACGAAGAACAATACAGAAGTCCAGTTAATCAATAACCCGGTATAGATGGGCTCTTTCATTTCAGCGGCAGGGTCAACGACTCCACCCGCATAAAACATACCCAGAACAATAATACTGATAATAGAACTTATCAGTAAAGTCCAACTGGATATTTTTCTTATTTTAGTAACTGCCATAATTCGTTATTATTTTTTTGAATTTGACGTTGTATTTGATAACCAAGTCAAGCAAAGAGATAGAAGCATCTTCCATTTGATTCAAGATAGCCTCCAATTTGCTTAACAAATAGTTATAGAATACCTGAAGGATCAAAGCAACGATCAAACCACCTACAGTAGTAATCAAGGCCACTTTCATACCACCTGCTACAACCGTCGGGCTGATATCACCAACTTGCTCGATTTTATCGAACGCCATGATCATACCTACTACAGTACCCAAGAATCCTAAAGACGGAGCCATTGCGATAAACAATGTGATCCAAGACATATTCTTTTCAAAAGACCTCCTTGAACACCACCATAAGAAACGATAGATTTTTTCTACAACGTCGATACCTTGGTCAATTCTCATCAATCCTTGGTAAGCGATAGAAGCGATAGGGCCTCTTGTGTCACGAGCGATAGCTTTAGCGCCTTCAACATCACCTTTGTCTAAAGCATCTTCGATACCCTTCAACAATTTTTGCTGGAATTTGTTTCAGCTAAGTTCAAGTAGATAATTCTCTCTAAGCAGAAAGCCAAACCGAAAATCAAAGCGATAGCAACCAAACTCATGAAGTCGGCACCACCTTCGATAAACTTTGTTTTTTAATGCTTGATACATACCTCCTTCAACAGCTGTAGCTGCGTCTGCAGCGTCCTGCGCGAATTACGGTAGAAGTTCCAAGGGCACATAAACCCAAGAATGCTTTTTTGCAAATAACTTTTTCTATTGTGTGTTTAATTTTTAAGATTAATAATTCTCTTATTTGTTTTTATTTTATTGTTAATTAATTCATGGTATTCTCCACCGCGGAGAGGGGGGGATTCGAACCCCCGAAACCTTTAAAGGGTTTACACGCTTTCCAGGCGTGCGCCTTCAACCACTCGAGCATCTCTCCAATTATTCGCCTAGCTTCTTCTAAAACGACCGCAAAAATACGAAAAAATTCCCATATGCAATCTTTTCAGTGCACAAATCTATAGTTTTTGCTTGATATACACAATATCCACGAAATAAATTTTTGACTTCATTCGAAAAAAAAGTGTCTAGATGGGTTTATTTACGCTTTTAAACAATTCTAATGTGTTTTTTCGAGTAGCGTTTACGGTTTCCTCTAGCGTGAGACCGAATGTTTCCGCCACTTTCTCGGCCGTCTTTCCATATGTAAGTAGGCTCATTCCGTCTACCTCTGTAGGGGACTGGTGAAAGATAGGGGGCATCTGTTTCCAAGAGTATCTTTTCAAGATCCGTTTGCCGGATGACTTCGGACAGTTTTGAATTTTTAAAGGTAACAACTCCGTTTATCCCGATCTTGAAGGTGGGAAGTTTTCTTTATTTCTTCCAGCTCTTCCGTTGTGCCGGTAAAACTATGAAATACGCCCTTAAGTCTTTCCGCTCCGACTTTATGTATGCATTCCAGAACTTCCGGATATGCGTCACGGGTATGGATGGCTACGGGCAGGTTCAGATCGATGCTCCAACGCAGTTGTTCCTCGAAACGATTTGTTGCTCCTTTAAATAAGTCTTATCCCAATATAGATCGATCCCGATTTCACCGATACCGCAATAAGTACGTTTAGATAGATAGGATTCCGTTTGTTTTTTAGGATATCGATATAATTGCTATCCACACTGGTGGTCGGATGCAATCCCATCATGGGGAAAAAGCGAACTTTCTGGGTATCGATCGCATAAATCGTGCATTCTGTCAATCGTCGTCAGGTCTACGTTTGGCAGAAGCAGGGTGTCGATACCTGAGTCTTTTGCTTTTTGAGCCAGTTCGTCTTGCTCCGGATCGAAATCCTCCAGATATAAATGGCAATGTGTGTCTATTAACCTCATGGATTAGGATTGTCTATGCATTAAATGATCACAAACCTCTTTTGGATCGTTAATTTTCGGGAGCGACTTGTAAAGCTTTTAAGTTCTCTACGGATGCGTCGTAATAGGCTTGGATTTTATTTTCTGTTAATTGTTTTTAGCTGCAATTCGTTGTAGATAGAGGTGAATGCCTGTATCTTTTGAGCCGGGTCGAATTCTTTTTTATCCATCCAGCTACGGAGAGTTTCCACTTGTTCTTTATTGGCCAGTCTGAGAGCGTTGATCAATAAGAATGTTTTCTTGTTGCAAAAGGATATCGCCGCCAATGTTTTTCCCGAAAGTGGCGGTGTCACCATATACATCTAGTAAATCATCTTGCAGTTGAAACGCTAGACCTATATTGATACCAAACGCATATAAGTTGCTTGCGTCTTCCTGTGAGGCACCTCCGAGTAGGGCACCCGTCTTAAGGGAGCAGGCCAGTAGTACGGCTGTCTTTAGCCGGATCATCTCGATGTATTCTTCCTCGCTTACATCCCATGCGAGACTCGAATTCCATGTCGAATTGTTGGCCGCCACATATTTCCTTCGCCGCGGTTTGCGTAAATAAATCCAACACTTGTTTGAGGTGGCCGTGTTCCGTTGATCCGATTAATTGATAAGCCGCTATTAGCATCGCGTCTCCGGAAAGAATTGCCGTATTGGCATTCCATACCTTGTGTACGGTAGGTTTGTTCCTTCTTTTTATCAGCTTCATCCATCAGGTCGTCGTGCAGCAAGGTGAAGTTATGGAAAACTTCCAGACCTAAAAAGCGGGCTTGATCGCATTCTCTATACTATTATTATATATATTACATGCCATCAACGTTAACGCCGGACGTATTCTTTTTCCTCCGAGGGACAAGATGTACTCTATCGGCTCGTATAAGCTCTTAGGAGGATTGGTGAATTGTAGTTGAGAGATCTCGCTTTCTATTCTTTGAAGTATATTCTCGAATGCTAACATAGCTGTATCAATTAATGGAGTTATGAAATAAAAAAAAGGCTGCGAAAATAAAAGCAGCCTTTTGATATGTTTAATGTTATACTATTGCAATCTGAACGTGATAGGCACAGTATACTTAACACGTACTGGTTTACCTCTCTGCTTACCCGGAGTCCATTTAGGCATGGTACCGATCACACGAAGAGCCTCTTTTATCCAATGATGGGTCTACACCACGTAATACCTCAGCGTCTACTACTGATCCGTCTCGGTTAACCACGAATGCGCAGATTACACGACCTTGATACCGTTTTCCTGTGCGATTACCGGATACTTGATTGATTTAGCGATAAACTTCAGCAACTCTGCGTCTCCACCCGGAACTTCGGCATTTCCTCTACAACCGTAAAGATCTGCTGAGCGGATTCTTCCTCTTCCTCTACTACTGCAGGCGGTGTATAAACGGCTGTTTGAGCCTCTTGCTGATTATCCTCTGATGATAAGATATCTTGCTGTTCCAATTCAACGTCATCTTCAACAACGTTCAAAAACCTCGGTTACAACTGGTGCTGGAGGTGGTGGAGGTGGAGGAGGCGTATTCTCCCGGTCTCGTGATTTCCACTTTTCCTCGGCGATGATGTCTGCTACACCCCCTCGCTAGCCTGAACGACCATTACATCGCAGGTGCTCCATTCGAAGCTCCACGAACAAGACACAGCTAAGCCCACTACGAATCCCATCAGGATACTTAGAGACTTACCTCTCTCGTCCGCTTTCGGTGATTTTTTAATTTCCATACGTTTATAATAATTTTATAAGTGTTTTTTCACTTGCAAAAAAAAAAATACAAATTATTTCATATATCAAACAAAATGAGAGCGATTATATACCTTTTTGGCATTTTTCCCGTTTCTGTTAATGTGAAATCCGTATTTCTGAGATTTGCGGGTGTAAAGTAAAAAACATTTTTCCGAATTAATGTATCTTTGAACGATTTTTTGCATGAAAATATGAGAAATAAACTATTTATACTGATTTTATTCGTTGTTACACTGTCTGTCTCAGCGCAAAACGGGAGCGAGGCGTATACTTTCTTACGTTTTCCGACCTCGACCCGGCTAACGCCTTGGGTGGGCATACCGTGGCTTGGTAGAAAGAGATCCTTCACTTATTTTCCATAATCCGGCGTTGCTAGGCGCGGAGATGGATGGGATGATCAACTTGAATTATATGAATTACATCTCGGATATCAACGTAGGGGAGTGCCTTGTTCACGAAAGCGCATGGCGAGAAAGGGGCTTGGGGCGTAGGCGCGCTACGTTTATAAGCTATGGCGATATCCAGAGGTGTTGCCGGATAATGTCGTGACCGGAGCGAGTCTTTTCGGCGAAAGACATCAGCGTAAATGGTTTCTACCCGCGACTTTGAGCGAGCGTTGGCGGGGTGGATTGTCGTTGAAGTTCTTGTATTCGCTTGGCTGATTATACCTCTATCGGTTTATGCGTGGATGCGGGATTGAGTTATTATAATTCGGATAAGGCGCTTTTCCCTTTTGGTTTCGCCTTTGAAGAATATCGGCGCGCAACTGAAAGCTTACGAGGATGAGCGACAAAAGATGCCTTGGGATATCCAGATGGGTATCACGCAGAAAAATGGCGCATGCCCCGATTCGTTTTTTTGACGGCCCAATTACTTGAACCGTTGGAAGTTCGATTATATCGATAATACGGATAAAGAGTATGACGGGGATTCTTTCGTTAAGACGTTGGCGAAGCATTTTATCATCGGCGTGGATTTTATCCCGTCCGAGAACTTTTGGTGGGTGTAGGATTCAATCCGAAGGTCAATATGGATATGAAGTTGAAAGGCGGGGGAAGTTTCTGGCTTTCGGCTGGCGCAGGCGTAAGGATCAAGATGTTTGACGTGGGCTTCTCGCTGGCGAAATATCATCCGTCCGCCATGTCGATGATGATTAGCGTATCTACGACCTTGGCCGATTTTAAGAAGGTGACAGAATAAACCTATACATTAATATATATATATGAAGAAAAATAGTTATCGCTATAGACGGGCCACTCTTCCAGTGGCAAAAAAGTACCATGGCAAAAAGATCTTGCCAAGGAGATCGGATATACGTATATCGATACGGGTGCCATGTATCGGGCCGTGACTTTGTATTGCAATCCAGCATGGATTTTTTGAGGGAGAGAAGATTAAGGAGGAAGAGCTGAAGGCTTCTATCCATGATATCGATATTTCATTTCGTTTGAATGCGGAGACCGGCCGGCCAGATACCTATTTGAACGGTGTGAATGTAGAGAAAGAGATTCGTAGGCGGAAGTGGCGGATAAAGTGAGTCCGGTAGCTACTTAGGCGGCTTTTGTGCGCCGTGCGTTGGTCGCTAAGCAACAAGAGATGGGGAAGGCGAAAGGCATCGTGATGGATGGCCGTGATATCGGTACGGTCGTATTCCCGATGCGGAGTTGAAGCTGTGACGGCCTCGCCAGAGGTACGTGCCAAGCGCCGGGTCGATGAGCTGGAGACGAAGGGGATCCCCCGCTTCTTGAGGAAGTGCTGAGAATGAAGAAGCGGGATTATATAGATTCAACCCGGAAGAAAGTCCTTTGAGACAGGCGGATGATGCCTTGGTGCTGGATAATTCCCATATGACCTTGACGAGCAAAAGGCTTGGTTGCTGGAACAATATCATAAAGCGATCGGTTCATAAACAAGTGCTTGGAGTTTCCTTTATAAAGAAAACTTTTGTCTCGAATGAAAACTATAGTTTCGTTACTAGGAAACAAAAGTTTCTCTTTAGGGAAAACTCTTAGTTTTGATTATGAAGAAACTTTAGTTTGTGATTGAAAATTAAGAAAACTGTAAGTGCTTGTTTGTTAATGATATTATAGATATGATAGAAGTCGAGATAGATAAAGATTCCGGATTCTGCTTTGGGGTTGTAACTCGCCATAGAAAGAGCGGGAGCTGGTACGGATACGCTGTATTGCCTAGGGCGATATCGTTCATAACAGTTTGGAGGTGGGAGCGGTTGGAGCATATGGGGCTGCATACGATCGATCATGATGGCCTTTCAAAGTTGAGAGACCGGAAGGTGTTGCTCCGGGCGCATGGCGAGCCACCTTCTACCTATTCTTTGGCGAAGCGAAACAATATCACGATTATAGACGCTACTTGCCCGGTTGTCTTGCGTTTTGCAGCAGCAAGATCCATAAATGTTATCAAGAGACCCGGGCGAATAACACCCAGTTGGTTATCTATGGAAAGAAAGGCCATGCGGAGGTGAATGGCTTGGTGGGCCAGACGGAAGGTACTGGCGATTGTCATCGAGAAAATAGAAGACCTCGATCGTCTGGACTTACCCGTGCGATCAGTCTGTTTTCCCCAAAACCACGAAGTCCTTTGGATGGATTCAAGGCGGTAGTGGCGGAGATCAAGCAGCGGATGGCGGAAGGGGTGGAGTTTAATTATTACGATACGATTTTGCCGTCAGGTGGCGAATAGTCTTCCGAATATAAAAAGCGTTCGCCTCCAGCCACGATTGGGTCTATTTTGTGGCCGGTCGTAAAAAGTTCCAACGGAAAGCTGCTGATCGAGGAGTGCCGGAAAGCGAACCCGAATACGCTTTTTATTTCCGAGGTATCAGAGATATACCGAGCCTTTGCCCGAGGGCGTGCGCCGGGTCGGGGTTTGCGGCGCTACATCCACTCCCAAGTGGTTGATGGAGGAAGTGGCGGTCCCGGATCAAGGAAATCTGAATGCTTCGGAATGATATTTTGATTAAGATTACGTGAACTTTCCGGGAGAAAGACAGAAGGATAACTAAATATTTACTACTTTTTTGCCGGAGAACATTAAAATCAATGACGCTATGTCTACAGTAAAGTGTGTGTTGGTATTTTAACGTCCGGAGGTGATGCCCCGAATGAATGCCGCTATTCGTGCGGTAACACGTTCCGCTATTTATAACGGAATGAGAGTGAAAGGTATTTACCGTGGTTACAAAGGGTTGATCCTAGATGAGATTGCAGAGTTTAAGACACAAAAATGTCAGTAATATAATTCAGCGCGGTGGAACAATTCTTAAGACCGCCCGTTGCGTGGAGTTCAAGACTCCCGAGGGACGAAAACAGGCCTATGATAAGTTGCAAGAGCATGGGATCGATGCCTTGATCGCTATCGGTGGTGACGGAACGTTGACGGGAGCGCGTATTTTTCGCTCAGGGAGTTTAATTTCCCGATCGTAGGATTGCCGGGTACGATTGATAATGACTTGTATGGCACGGATACGACGATCGGTTATGATACGGCCTTGAACACGATCATGGAATGCGTGGATAAGATCCGTGATACCGCTACCTCGCATGATCGTCTGTTCTTTGTGGAGGTTATGGGGGCGCGATGCGGGTTTCTTGGCGTTGAACGGAGCGATCGCTTCTGGCGCCGAAGCCGCTATTATCCCGGAAATCTCCTTGAGAAAGACCAATTGGCCGAGATGATCGAGAATGGATTCCGTAAGTCCAAGAACAGTAGTATCGTATTGGTTGCCGAAAGTGAGGTAACCGGTGGCGCTATGGGTGTCGCTGAGCGTGTGAAGAAGGAATATCCGCAGTTCGACGTGCGTGTCTCTATTTTAGGTCACTTGCAGCGTGGTGGTTCTCCTACGGCACAAGACCGGATCTTGGCGACTCGTATGGGTGTGGCCGCGATCGATGCCTTGTTGGATGACCAGCGTAACGTGATGATGGGTATCCAGAACGACCAGATCGTCTATGTACCGTTCTCTAAAAGCGATCAAGAATGATAAGCCTATTAACCGGGATTTGTTGAACACGCTCCGTGTTTCTTCAATCTAAATAAGGCATATATTTATACGAATAGGAACCCGGATGTAGCGATTGCGTACATCCGGGTTTTTTATTTGAAGAACCTGATATCATGAAGAAGTATAGCGGCGTGGCCTTGCATGTAATCGTATTTGTCTTTCTGTTTATCTTCTTGAGGATATTCAGTGAGTACCACTTTTATTGTGTCGAGCAGAACCAAAGTTATTTCAGTTGACTCCCTTTTTTTATTATCGATAAGTTGATGCAACCGGGAGGTTTAGCGATGGTTCTTTCCGGTTGTTTGGTGCAGTTCTTCATTCTCCCGAATGTGGGAGCTATGATAACGGCGGCCCTGCTGACAGGCCTAGGGGCCTTGTTCTGGGCGATCTTGAGGCGGATCGATCCGCGAAGCCATGGTATTTTATGGGCTTGGCTTCCCGTCCTATCCTTTGTTGTTTGTGCAATGGGATTTTAATTACAGGTTTCAAGGAACGGTAGCCTTCGGTATGATGCTGCTTGCTTTATATCTCGTTTTAGGGATAAGGAATTTCATACCTCGTTTGATAGCAAGTCTGTTTGCCTCCCCTGTTACTCTTTTTGGGTTGGCCGGGCCGGTCTCTTTGTTGTTTGCCTTGTCCATGATGGGATACGAGGCCATGAGCCGGACGCCCCGTTGGTATTATTCCGCGATTTTACCGATGATCGTGTTGATCTTGGGTGAATTATGTGTGCGTTACTCGGTGATCGGAGAATACCGCTTTGTCTTTACCGGATAGTTATTATTATTTCCGTTTGGTGCCGGATAAGGTAATTTATTTCTCATGGATCGCTTTCTATGCGGCGCTGGTTGTAACCTGCCTCTGTAAAAAACAAGGAATCATGGGCTGGTAAAAAGCGTCTAGCGCTGGGAATCTCCCAATTCATTATCTTAGGGCTTATCTTCTGGAAAGGCTTCGATCTATATGGCGAACAGAAATCATACCACTTGAAGATGATGGACTATTTTACCCGGACAGAACAATGGGACCGGATCTTGGTATCATGCAAGGAGCCGACCACTAATCAACTCTATTTATGTTACCAAAATATGGCTTTGGCTCGGAAAGGTATTCTGGCGGATGAGGCGTTTAAGTACACGCAGCACGGGCCTCGTGGATTAATGGTGGCATGGAATAAATCGACTACCATATCCGCCTTGCTGAGTGATGTTTATTTTACGATGGGAAATGTCGCCGCGCTCAAGAGATGGCTTTCGAAAGTAATATTGGTGCCTTATGTGATGGAAATCCCCGCATGACGCAACGTTTGGTACAAACGAACTTGATTTATGGAGCCTATCCGGTCGCGGAGAAATATATCGCTGTCTTAGAGAATACTTTCTATTATAAGGATTGGGCCAAAGCGCAGCGGAAATTCCTGTATAATGATGAGGCGGTCGAGACAGATCCTCTATTGGGGAATATGCGCAGGAACCTGCTAGCTGAGAATCATCTGATCCAGATGGATGGATTCGACACGGACTTGATTCGCTTGGCGGAGCAGAATCCTTCAATAAAGCCGCTTTCCACTATGCCGGCGTATTCTAGCTTTTAGCAAAAAGATGTGACGCACTTTAAGACGTTGGTGGAAACCTATTACGGAACGGATTTACTCCCTTCTTTACCGGTCTCTTTTCAAGAGGCGGTCATCATCCTATCGGAGAAAGATCCGGATTACTGGAAACGTTTCGGTGTCTCGGAATCTATCGTAGGGCGATTCACCGATTATAAGAGGCAAGTGCTCGCTGGGCGCAATAATAGTAATGCGCTGCCCGGTTTGATGTATCGCTCTTATGGCGATACGTATTGGTATTATTATATGTTTAAAAATAGGAGATGAGAAAAATGTATATAATAAGATGTATATGTCTGTGGATGATTCTGGGCTTGATGGCTTGTTCCGGTCCGGTACGTATACAGAAGAATCTGGAAGTCAAGCCGGAGATCTTTCCGGATTATGTGGATGTGACAATCCCGCCGAATATAGCTCCCTTTGAATTTTAAGCTGAAAGACGCTTGCGCTGAGGCCCGTGCCATTCTCGAATGTGGCCCGGAGAAATTAGAGATCAAGACCGGGAAAGACGCTTGTTTCATGTAATCCCGGCCTCCGGTTGGAAAAAGGCTGTTGCGTGCCGCTTCCGGGAATCATCTGAATGTAACCGTACAAGCCTTCGTGAATGATGAATGGATCGCGTATGCCCCATTCACCATCAAGGTGGCGAAGGAGCCGGTCGATGGTTGGCTGGCTTACCGTTTAATCGAGCCGGGCTATGAGCTGTGGAACCGTATGGGTATCTATCAACGTAACTTGGAAAATTATACGGAGAACGCGATCATCGAAAATAAAGATGAGCGGCAATAACTGTATGAACTGCCATTCTTTCTGTATGCAGAATCCGGAGAAAATGCTTTTCCATATGCGTGAGACCTACTCTTGTACCTTATTGATCGATGGAGATAGGGTGGAGAAGCTGAATACGAAGACCGATCAGACCCTTTCTCCGCTAGTCTATCCTTCTTGGCATCCATCCGGAAAATATGTCGCTTTCTCTGTGAATAAAACCAAGCAAGCGTTTCATATGACTGATAGGAATCGGGTGGAGGTATTCGACTCGGCCTCGGATGTGGTTGTCTATGATACGCAAAAGCATGAGATCGTGACTTCTCTCGCTGCTGTCTTCAGAGGGAGCGTTCGAGACTTTCCCTACATTTTTCCCCGGATGGAAATACGCTCTATTTCTGTTCGGCTAAAAGCCCGTACGATGCCCAAGGAATACGATCAAAGTGAGATACGATCTATGCTCAGTCTCGTTCGATCCGCTACACGTCGTTTCCGGGACGGTAGTCGATACTTTTGTATAAGGCATCGGAGATCGATAAAAAGCGTTTCTTTTCCCCGGGTTTCCCGGATGGAAAAAGTATTTGCTCTATACCTTGTCCGGTTATGGGAATTTCTCTATTTGGCATAAGGATGCCGATTTGTACATGATTGATTTATCGACTCTGCGAAGTTATCCATTGGAGGCGGCGAATAGCGACGATGTGGAAAGCTATCATTCATGGAGTAAAGCGATAGTCGTTGGATCGTGTTTAGCAGCCGGCGGATGGATGGTTTGTATACAAGACCGTTTATCGCTTATATCGATGAGAAAGGACAGGCTTGCAAACCTTTCCTGTTACCCCAGAAGGATACGGATTTTTTTTTCGCTTTATATGAAATCCTACAATATACCTGAATTCATCACAGGAGAGGTAAAGAGACAAAGGACACGTTGGCCGTGAAAGCGAAAGAAGATAAAGGAATTGATGTAAGGTTCAAGTAGTGAAAAAGAGTGTCGCATGATCCGATCGTGCGACATTCTTATACTTTTATTTCGTAGCGATATGATCCAAGAATAAATCAATCATTCGTTTGGCTGCCACGAACGAGCTGATCTCGTTGTTCAAGACTTGCTTCTCTGTTTGTTTCCAGCATGCCTTCTACCGCCGGGTTATGGTAGAACTTATCCCGCAGCGTGTCGTTGATGCTTTCGTACATCCAGTATTTAGCTTGCTCGTTACGTTTATAGTTGAAGTAGCCATTCTTTTTGGTGAACTCCATATACTCTCCGACCATATCCCATATTTCCTTGATACCTATGTTGTAATAACCGGAATAAGTCAATACTTTCGGGAACCAACCTGATTCCGAAGGTGGGGAAAAGATGCAAGGCGTTCCGGAACTGCGCGGCGAGATTCGCCTTATCGATATTGTCTCCATCCGCTTTATTGATAATAATACCGTCCGCCATTTCCATGATACCTCGCTTGATACTCCTGCAATTCATCGCCGGTACCGGCAAGTTGGATCAATAGAAAGAAGTCCACCATAGAATGTACGGCCGTCTCGCTTGTCCAACACCCACGGTCTCTACGAATACGGTGTCGAAACCGGCGGCCTCTGCATAATACGATCGTCTCACGGGTCTTACGGGCGTCCCCCTAAGGAGCCTGCGGATGGTGAAGGACGGATAAAGGCGTTTTTTCTCTCGACAAGGCCTCCATACGAGTCTTATCTCCTAGGATACTACCTTTCGAGCGTTCGCTACTCGGTCGATCGCTAGTACGGCAAGCTTACGCCCTTTGGTTGATCAAGTGCATGCCGAAAGAGTCGATAGAGGTACTCTTTCCCGCTCCGGAACACCGTAATACCGATACGGACCCGATTTTCCGGCGAAAGGCAAACATTTTCTCGATAATCTCCTGCGCCACCTGTTGGTGCTCATGCTTAGAGCTTTCCACCAAGGTAACCGCTTGACTGAGTATCGTGATATTCCCTTTTAAAAGATACCTTCCACGAATTCGGAAGGCGTATATATACCTTGCGTTGGGCACGCTTTTTTTTATATAAGGATTTACGGTAGGGACCGCAATGCCCTTATTCACTTTCAATCCCTTGTACGGATCATCGTTTTCTGGATGTTCCATATTAATAATTCATTATTTATATGCGGGTGATCTTTGATCAAAGCGAATAGGCCGTTCGGGTCGTTGCATACGACATTAATAAGTGCTTCAAGTTTTGTCTTTATCTCTTTCGGTCGCAAGGTTACTTTGAAAGTAGCGGTCGCTCCCCCGGTTTAAGTTCTTTCTTTGCCGCCGGACAAATCGACACGCTCATCATCACAAGTGACGCTTTGTAGATCGTGAGCGGAGTCTTTCCGGCATTCGTAATCTCAAATACCTTTAACGATACTTTTTACCACCGATCAGCGGAACGATGTTTTTCTTGTTCGGTAGCTTGCCGAAGTCAGTAAAGTGCCGGATAATTCCGCTATTGGGGCTTGGGCTTTATCCGCAGCGGATAGTTTGCTGAAATTATCGATCACGTTGGCGGAGATCTGGATCTCTCCGGATACTTCCTTCTTTCCGGCGTTCTACCATGACCGGCAAAAAGCGTAGAGACTCTCGTCCTTTTTCGCTTCAAGACCTTGGCATCCAAGTGATCGTAATGGCACCGACCTCGTCCGGGTTGAAGGGTAGCCGGGTTCACCTGTACGTTGAGATAGTGAGGTACTTTACCCAGATGAATCGTAGCCGAGGTCTTTCCCTCGTTCTTAATGTTGATCTTCTCTCCCAACGTTTCCTCCGGACGGATACTGCTGAATAGAACAGTCTTCGTATGCAGCTTCAGATCACCGATAGAATAAGGATACGTAAAGACGGGCTGCGAAGGTTTCGGGAGTGACATTTCCCTTAATGGCTAGGCTGTAACTCCCTTTCTTTCCATTGCTGAATATCGATACGGTTTTATAAAACGGGCCGGGGCGTCGTCCTTTCGGATTATACGTTTATCTTTAACTTCACCGGTCTTACCGGGAGCGATCGGCGACTTAGTCCATTCCGGCCGTGTACAACCGCATGACGCGGTAACACGGGTGATGACCAAAGGGGCGTCTCCCCGTATTCTTTATCGTGAAAGTATGACTGGCGAATCCATCGGCCTCGGCTATTGTCCCGAAATTATAAGTCAACTCGTCCGACAAGATTTGGGCGCCTTGTTGTGCCCAAGCTGTCGTTATAGATATAATTGCTGTAAGAGCAAGGATCAACCTTTTTATATTCAGCATTCCAATTGGGGGTTTTTTACGTATTTCTTATTCAACCTCTCCCCGGATGTTCATGATGAAGCTTCCGGTTTTCCCGTTACTGTATACGGAAATGGTCTTCGTGAAAGGACCCGGACGTCCTGCCGGATCGAAAGTAACCTTGATCTGGGCTTTCTTACCCGGAGCTACCGGTTCTTTCGGCCATTCCGTCGTACATCCGCAAGACGCGATTACACGTAATGACCAGAGGCACTATCGCCCCGTGATTGGATACTTCAAACGTAGGGATACTTTTCCGTCTGCTTCCTTGATGGTACCAAAATCGAAACTGGTTGTTTCCGCGGAAATAACTGCTTTCTTCTGAGCCGAAGCCATTCCTGTCGCTAACAGGATCGCCATGAAAATAAAAAACTATTTGTTTCATCTTATCGTTTAGTTTTAATTCGAATTACAAAGATAGTCATTTCAATTGAAAGTTGAGAATTGAAAATTGAAAATTAGAGGAAGATAACGCTTCTTGCGATGCCTATTCTTACCTTCTTACGGTGCCCATTCTAAACTCTATACTGGGCATTGTAAGGAGGTTAGAAACGGGCATTGTAAGAAAAGGCTTGTTTAGGGCATGATCCGCAAGCTTTCTCCGGCGGTGTGCGACACGAATTCCGGGGCGTACATACATTGAATCGTACTGATAACTCCGGCGTATTCGCCGCTACGGGATACGTAGACCGGATATTCCAAGACAAACGTACCTTCCGGCAGACGATTGATGAAGAAATTCTCGGATACGTCTTTCGGGGATCTGTAGTACCAGATACCGTCTCTTGATTTCGGGCCGGAAAGTTGATCGGCCGGTTCAGAAGCAGCCCGCACGTAGATCTTTCAAGAATACGTAATTCATTTCACGGTCTGTCCGGATCGTTAGCCGAACGATTACCTTGTCTCCGATGCGGAGCGGCTGCTCCGGTGTTGGGACGGATTTGGCGGTTGGTACCGTTATTGGTCTCGACGAATAATTTTCTTCTCGACACCTCAATACCCCTTTTGTCCTTTTACCTTGTCGATCTCTTGTGAAGTATTGCTCGTAAACAGCTCCCCATGCCGGAGTGTTTCCTTCCTTGCGGATCGAGAGCACGGGGTTGGCGAACTATTTGCCGGCTCGTTCGGAAGTATCGTTTTGAGGTAACCGGTGGCGATTTCCCCTTCTGCGGTACTATAGGTCTTGCCGTCCCATGTCGCTACAATCAAGTGTTTTGCGTGTTCAGCCAATCACTACCCGTGAGTAGCAAGGCGTAAATGGCGTTACCGTGGCGGGTACGGATTCCCAGTTTTGTGTACGTTTTTGGTTTAGCAACCATTGTTTCATCCGGTTTGTATGCTGGGTATCCGGTGCGATCTCGTTAAAGACGGACATTAATAAGCAATGCGTGTCGATCGGTGAGGTGAAATAATCACTCCCCCCTGCGGTTGTTTGCCCAATACATACCTTTCTCCTCGGAGATCGTAGCGATCTTCTTTTAGCCATGTCAGGATCGCTGTCGCCACCTCCTTTTTACCGTTTCGATGCATTAACAAGGCGATTTCGCCCTTACTGATTAAGGAATATTGATTCCAGTGCTTCTCCGCTTGGTTCGTATAGAAACGGATCGCTTCCCGAGGCGTCTCCCAGTTCCGGGATATCCGGTAGGAACTTTGCGGACGAATAAGAACTTTCTACCTGCTCCGGCGAGGGCCATGCGTTTTGCCATTTCTTTATCGTATTTCAGCAAGTTTTCATAATCCGTTTGCATACTTTTGTCCAAGAACTTGAGGGCCTTCATTTGCATCTCTTTCTCCAAAGCTTGCCCATATTGGATCGCGTTTAGCTGTACAAGCTGTGACATACCTTTCAGGATAGAAAGCGTGATCGCACGACTTCGCGGGGAAACCTTTGAACCAGCTCCATCCACCCTCTTCGTTCTGTTGTTGGATCAGTTGTTGCAAGGCCGCTTCCCGTAATCCGTCCGCACGGTTTAGGTCGACAATAAAGACAAGCGTTGTTTTTGCTCTGTCTCGTTATCGGCCAGTACCCTAAGGCGTCTCCAAGAGTATGTTCTTCAGCTCTTGGTTCTTTTCCAAGTTTGAATAGAGGGTAGAGGCATTCCCTCCCTTGGGCGGTCCATTGGTTGATCACTTTCTGGATGCGGGGATGGGCGATATAGGGAAGCCAACGTATTGCTGTAATAAGCGGCAAACCAAGATAAGATATTATCATTGTTCGGCTGTGATCGTCGGTAATGCCTGTACCGCGTACCAAATCGGGATTCCCGGTCATCTCCAGCGTGAGACGGAACGGTGTCGCCCCTCCGAGTTCCCGGAGATACGGTTTGTTTCTCTCCTTCCTTGAGCAGATAGAACGGGGTACTTTCCGTGATAAGCAATTGATTGGAAAGAACCGGTACGGATCTGCTGCTCCCCGTCGCTTCCCTTTTTCAGAGTCGGCTAGGATACGTACGCCCAGTAGGTTTGATCTGTTTGGGGACTGGGATCATCCAGCTTACAGTAGCGATGCTATCCGGTTGCAACTCAAACGGACGTTGTGACTTGCTCAAGCAGATAATCGGTTGGTCTGTAGCGGGATCGAATAGTTCGATGCGTACACGGCCGGATACCGCTTCCTTGGAATTGTTGATGACTTGCGTGCTGATGCTGACCTCATCCCCTTGGCGGACGAAACGAGGCAGATTCGGTAGAACCATCGGGTTTGCTGCTAATGACCTCTTTCGTAAGCAGACCGTATTTTAGGTCTTTGGTATTGGCCAACATTTGTAGTTTCCAAGTCGTATTACTTTCCGGCAGGGTGAAATTTACGAATACGTCTCCCTTCCTCGTTCGTTTGTGGTCGGGTAGAAGAAGGCGGTTTCGCGAGCCGGATGCTCCGGACTCTATCGGCTGGCTGCTTTCTCTTTGGCGAAAGGGATCGGATAGGCTGAACACGGGCCCCTTCCGTAGACCGGTCCACACCAGGCTCTTTCTAACACGGCGCTGTCTTCCATGATGTTCGGATTCCGCCACTACTGGGGCTGCCGCGGATTTCAGCATGATACCACCCGTGGCGAAAGCCCGGTTGCTGGAACCGTATCCGTATGACAATCTCATTGAATAGACCGAACCAATTAAACGGTCATACTGATATTGAGGTACTTTTTATATACCCTCTGTCTGGTCATATTGATAACTACGCTGGAATCCGGCCCGGTTGAGAAACGGGGGAGCTTGTAGCAGGATCGTTCGCCCGCGAGAAATACCAATTGAATGGTATGATTTTATCTAGCGAGGCATCATACATGCTGGTCAGTACCTCGGCGGATACGATCGTGGAGTCCGCGTCGGTGATACGGAATTTCCAGCTCTCTTTACTTCCCGGAAGTAAACGATCCCGGAAGGTTATCGGCTTGATGGTTAATTGCCGGTTGGGTAGCTGAAGCTCTACGGGTACTTGGGTAATATATAGCTCACCCTCTTTTACGAACGTAAAGGATACGATGATTCCCTCTCCATATTCCGGTTTTGAACGGGATCTTAAACCGATGGTTCGCATCGCTTAGCTTAATCAACTCGTGATGGATGCGGTTATTTCCGGCAAACCATTCATAGAGTACGTAGGCGTCCTTGTCGGAGGTGCCGAATACGATCTCCGCCTCCTCCCCGGGTAAACAAGTTGTCTTCTCTTTCAGCAGCCAAGTATGGGTAAATACGGGAGGACGCTTGTCGTTCTTTCCGTATAGGATGAAATCGGACTGGTTTTTACTGGGTCGTCCTTGGCTATCTTTGGCTTCTACTAAAATGCGATAACGTCCGGAGGGCAATGGGTTGAAAATAGCCGGACTGATCTTTTGCCACTGGTAAAGCTACCGGAAGCTACTTGCTTGCCTTCTCTGATAGCCTCCGCTATTCTTATCGGATCGGTTTGCGATCAGTTCTACGATCCTGAAAGTACCGGAGGTGGAAACCATCTCCCCATTGATTGTCCGGGCTTCGACTACGGCTTTTACCGAGTCTTTCTCGATTTGTGGCGGTAGGTTCGTGAATAAGACGATACTGGATTCTCCTACCGAGAAGGTGTAATTCGCCTCTTGGGTCTCTCCCTTGCTATCGGTTACGGTAGCCGATACCTCGTAGGTCTGGTATGAGGAAGCGTATGATTCGTATCCTCCTCTTTTTGGGGACGGAAAGATACGCTGAATGTCCCATCGCCGGAAAGGGTGGTACTCCCTTCCGCAACTTTGTGTCGGAGCGCTCGGACGGAAATACCTCCACAACAGAAGGGGTTTGCGTGTATTACGCCGCGATTATCTCCGCTGGCAGCGACACGCCGGAGAATGTAGCCGCCTTGCCTTTATGGTAACGGAATCGCCGAAAAGCGATATCGCCCTTGATCGGGAGGGAAGTACGCTTGGAAAGTCGGACGTTTGTATTCCTCTGAACATGAATACTACTACGCTCATCTGTCCGGTACTTAACCGGAAGACACCGCTTAGGGTCTGTTTGGGGAGGGAGAACTCTCCGTTAAAGGAACCGAACTCATTGGTCGTGACTTTCTTTTTTCTGGTATCTCTTTCCCGTTAGCGTCGTATAAGGTCACCGTAAAAGGCTGTCCGGCCACGGCATGCGGGTCGTTCGAGTCTTTACGTAGGCGAGACCTTTGAAGAAAATGGTTTGTCCCGGACGGAAAGTCCACGGGTCCGTAAAGATCGAGACTCTACCGGGT
>VOFK01003355.1_pt1 | contig 30136 bp, 32 predicted proteins | sample 5384121 | NCBI WGS metagenome assembly VOFK01 (sample SAMN12384730, study PRJNA508395) | human gut metagenome | isolation source: healthy gut J | host: Homo sapiens | reverse complement strand
GCTTCAGCATGAGCCAGCTCTTGCCTATCTTCTGTGAGCCGCAGAACAGCGACAATCCTGTGGGAATAAGGCTGTCTACCACAAAGGACGGCTTCTCAAGCGGCTCATAAAGGAGCGTTTCGGCGTTGACTGTCTGTAACTTCTGCATGGCTTTCCTCCTTTCGGGCGGTGTTTTTGTTTTCGTTGCACATAGGCGTTGACCTCCTTAAAAATAGATTTACTCCCACGAAAAAGTGAGAGTATGTAATGCCGCCAATCCCACACAAATAAAAAACAGATTTCTTTTTCGGGCGGTGTCGGTCACGGTTGGAGATACTTCCTCATTTCCGCCTTTACTTTCTCCTTTGCAATCGCAACAGATTTCTGTATTGCCGAAGCGGTGCAATGCTCCATAGCGGCGATTTGGTAAAAATTGAACTCATACTCGTAATAGAGCAGGAAACGCCGCCTTTGTATCTCTGGCAGGCTCCCAACCGCCTTACAGAGCGTTTCATTCCGTTCTTCCTCAATCATGCGTTCATCAAGGCTCTTAGGCACACGCAACGCCCGTCTGTAAAGGGTTTCGTCCCATACCTCGTTAAACTCCCTGTGCCGCTCGTCCCATTGGAGAAGATTCCTGTTCCTGCGCTCCATCTGCCGAAACTCCATAAAGAACTGTTCCGACACTTCCAACTCGTGGGATTTGCCCTGCCCGTCCTTAAAGCTGATAAAATACCTTGTGCCGCTTTCCGTGGATTCCTCCCGAAGCGTGTACGCCTTAACCCTGTATGCCATCCCGTTGTCCTCCTGCAAAAAATGAGTGAGGGGATTTCCATCCCTCACCCAGTAGCCCGCAGGATGGCAGGCTGTTTTAGACGCTATAAAATTTTCCGCAGCTTCTTCCGCAGATGGTCTAACCTCGCATAGATGGCACCAGTCGTCAAATGCACAAGCGGGGCAATCTCCTTTGTGGAATACCCCTGCATTTTCAGCAGGACGATTTTCAAGGTACGCCCGTCCACCGCGACTAATACTTGATAGAGATTTTCGCTCTCAATCTCGTCCAGTAACTCCGCAACCGTACCCACTTCCGCCTGCCGCTCCCTGTCTGCCATGTCCTCAAGGTATTCCGCAACGTCATTCGTCCATCGGTAAAACCGCCTGTTGGAATTGAAGTCTGCCCTGTCCGCAATGCGTATCTGCTCAATGGTCGCTTCATCAACGCCGCACTCACGCAGCAGCTTTTCCTCCGCTTCTTTCCAGATACGCCATTTCCTGTCCTCCCGTCCGTGGTTGTATGCCATTCTTTCTTCCTCCAATCAGAATTGATTGAGAGGGCAGAGAAAAGCCCCCTCATTTTCCCAAAGGAAAAAACAAGGGGGCTGAACGCCTTAAATTTTAATTTTCTATTATCTTTCTTAGTTTTCTTAGGATTCTGGCTTTGCGTTTGTTTACAACGCTCTGGGTTATGCCCAACCTCGCCCCGACTTCACGCTCGGAAAGTCCGTCAAAAAAGATTGCCTGTATCAACTCCTGTTCACTATCCGACAGCAAAGGCAGGGCGGCTTTCAGCCTGTCCACCATAACCGCATTGACAACGGTTTCCGCAATGTCCGCCGCTTCATCAGCGATAAAGTCCAGAGGATTCCCCTCGCTGTCCGTAAATCCGTCCAGAGATAGCAGGCTGTTCTTCGTATCTAATTTTTGCAGGTAACGCCACCGCTCCCTGTCACGGTAGAAGTCCGCATATTGCTCCCTTACGACTTCAAGCAGACAGCCTTGAATGGGGATAAACAGCTTGTCCATATAGGTCTGGTCGGATTCCCTGCAACGGCAGAACTCCGTGTAGGATAATTCCACATAGCCGCCACTTTCTCTGATATATACCTTTCTTGGTGCATATTTCACCGTAAGTACCTCCCATCTGAATTTTTGAAATGTAAAAAATCCAGATGGAGAGGCGGAGAACGACACCGCATATCAGAAACAGCCCTACGGCACTTTCCAACAAAAATCGACAAAAGAAAAACCGCAAAGGCTCTGTGACCTTTACGGTTATAGGAAATAGTAATTCTGTTGTATGGAGATTGTACTTCTACTTTCAAGGTGAGAAGTACCGTTGCACTGGCAGAAATTTTTTTAACTGGTTTCCTGCCGTTCTCTGATATGCTATGTATTGATAAATTTTGCTTCGTATGAGCAGATAAATAACCGCCCGAAAAAAGGACATAAAAAAATCCCTCCAAATTTAAAAACAAATTCAGAGGGTAATTTAGGGTATAACAAAATAACCCACCCGAATATCGTTTTTTTTATTTGGTGAGTTTGTTCTTTCAAATACGAAACAAAAAGAGCCGATGATTCGTGAATTGTTCCACAATTTCATCGGCTCTGCGTCTTAAGCGTCTGGCTCTTTGATGACAGTTATCTTCAAGTTGTCAACTTTAATCAATCTTTCTTGTCTGCATTTTGGACAATAAAGGGGATAATTCTCCAAAACAGTGTCCTTCCTAATTTTATTACGGGTTTTGCTCCCACAAACAGGACACAATATCCATTCGCATTTCATCATAATTAGTCTCTAATCCTTTCAAATCTCATTTTATATGACTTTTGCAAGCTGTTAAGCTAACTTGTGGAACATATGCCGAACCTTATCTATACGGCTATTCGGGCGGCGGGGTTGGCAAATAAATTTACCAATAGCTGGCTGGTATCCTTTTAACTCTGTCAAGCAGACTCCCTGCCCATTTGTGAAATAAGTTAAATCGTTCCTGTATTCTTGAATACATCTAGCAGGGATTTCTCCTTTCAGAATGACCTCGTCATTCTTTATCTGAGTACTTACAATATCTGCACAATACCTTGGAGCATCATGATACGCCCGTGAGAGATATTCCTGCGGTGCATAAATTTCAAAGTGGAGATATGGCTCTAATAGTTCTGTCCCTGCTTTTTTTAAAGCCTGCTCCAATACGATAGGGGAAAGCAGCCGAAAGTCTGCGGGGTACTTACAGGACTATAATACAATCCATATTCAAAACAGATTTTACAGTCTGTCACTTTCCATCCATACAGCCCCTGCTCGCAGCCATAAAGAACCCCCTCCATAACCGCATTTTGGAACGATTGATTTAAATATCCAAGTGAAACTCTGCTTTCATACTGCACTCCGCTTCCAATAGGGAGCGGCTCTATGGACAACCCGACAGAAGCCCAGAAAGGATTTGGCGGGACTTCTATGTGGATGGTATATTCTGCTTTTCTAAGCGGTCTTTCCATATATATAACAGTAGGCTCTTTTATTTCTGCCTCCACATGATATTTTTCCTCAAGGATGGCACAAATGACTTCCATCTGCACTTTCCCCAAAAAAGAAAGTATAATCTCATGCGTTGTAGTATCCACATAATATTTTAAAAGAGGGTCGCCATCTGAAATTTCTGTAAGTGCCCCAAGCAATATTTCCCGCTGTTCAGATTTCTTTGCTGCAATCGTTGTTTGGAGCATAGGGAGAGGATTTTCAATAAATGTTCTCTGCGGCAACAGCATTTCGTTCCCCAAAATACTGTTTAGCTGCAAAACATCATTTGGTAAAATTACAATATCACCAGAGCAGGCTGTATCGGATGAACATAATTCCCCGTTTATCGGAACACACATCTCTGTGATTTTTATTTTCTCTTTTTCAGATATTCTAATAACATCCCTCAAATGCAATGTTCCGCTATATATACGCACATAAACAAAACGCCGCCTTTTCTCTGAATATTCAATCTTAAAAACCTGCCCGCATAGTTCAGATTGACCTTCAGGCGTTGATGAATAAAACTTACTGGCAATTACTTCTATAAGCTGCCGAATCCCCAGATTGTTTTTAGCGCTTCCGTGATAAACGGGAAATAACGTTCCGTTTTGGAATCTCCTGTTTTCTTCCTGTTCCAGTTCTGACATTTTAAACGGTTTCCCTGACATATATTTCTCTAATAGTTCATCGTTTCCCATAATTACCGCATCCCACTGTTCCATATCGTCATTGTCCGTTACATTTATATGGGGATGCTGCCCAACCTTTTGCTTCACTATAATTTCCGAAGAAAGCTTTGCTTTCATTTCCCGATATACCATTGGCAAATCAATCCCCTCTTGGTCAATTTTATTGATGAAAAAAATTGTCGGAATCTTCATTGTCTGTAGTGCATGAAACAGTATACGGGTCTGTGCCTGTATGCCATCCTTTGCAAACTAATAATACTGCTCCGTCTAATACGGATAAAGAACGGTATACTTCCGCCAAAAAATCCATATGGCCTGGCGTATCTATAATGTTGACTTTTACATCCTCCCACTGAAAAGATGTCACTGCTGTCTGGATAGTGATTCCCCTTTGACGCTCCAAATTCATTGTATCTGTCCTTGTTGTGCCTTCATCTACGCTCCCTAGTTCTGCAATTGCACCACTGGTATACAATAAACTCTCCGTTAATGTTGTCTTTCCTGCGTCAACGTGAGCCAGAATGCCTAAGTTAATTATTTTCATGTGATTTTCCTCCTATCAACACCCAAAAAAGGGCATAAAAATACCCAGTGATAAATACTCCTATCACTGGGTAAATAACTCCAATAGCCCCAAAACACTTATATGTTTTCGGGCATATAAAATTACATGATAAAAGTATTCTTAAACTGGGTACAAAAAACTAAGCCCCATATTAAAAGTGAAACGGGACTGCTACTTTTTGTTCCCACTATCAAATTGACAGTTTATTTAAGAATACCTTGCCGCATATTTATTAACTCCTTGTATAATACTGAATCTAATTATATTCCTTAACCCTTTATTTGTCAAGCTGACAAACTAAAGCAGAAAAAGCGGCAGGATTTCCCCCTGCCACTAATCATCTGTTTATGCAAAAATAATTTCCTTTTCCACAATCTCCCTCGCACAAGCCCTTATGTTATTGAGGCATCCTGTCCATTCTAAGGCGTTTTCTGCCTTTAGCTGTTCCGTTATGCCCTGTGCCTGTTTCATACCCTCTATGAGCCGTTCAAAGCGTTCCTGCGCCTGTCTGTCGATGTCGGCAAGATAGGCGTTGAGCCTGCCGCTTGTGAGAAAAAGATTGGTGTATGTAACTTTGCGGTACTGTTTTAGATAATCCAAATGCCGTTGCCCCCAGATGCCTATTGCCTGTTCTTCTTCGGCGGGTACAGTTAAGCACGGTATTAAATAATCGCCTTGCCTTTCGTATTTGCCGCCCAGTTCCTCAAATAATGATTTTGCCATTGTCTGTTACCTCCACATTCTTTTTTATTTTGAATGTCCGCAAAATCCGTCCTACATCCGACGGTCTCCACGGAACATCCAGATGATGCAGTGCGCAATCAGACGATCCTGCACATTCGTTCCAGCTCCCATCTTCTGCGTGGAACCTATCAAAAAACGAACCTGTCCGCTTCTTACCTTGCCAAACAGCTCCGTCTTTCTTAATTCTGTATTCGCTTCATGGATAAAGGCGATCTCTTTCTCCGGAACACCTTTTCACGGATCAGTCTTTCGTTTGATGTCATGATATACATCATCAAACAGCTCCGCTTCCGGCACTTCTTTTCCATCGGCTGTGGTAGTCTTTCCCAAATTCTTCGGAGTAGACAGGTCACAAAATATAAGCTGTGCCGATTTAGCATCTGCAGTCCGCTCCCATATCTCATATGCCTTTTTCCACCAGCGCATTTACTTTGGAATATTCCTCATCCGGCAACAACGGATTGACCAGTCTCTGATCCAGTGCCAGCTTTCTTCCATCGTTCGTGATTTTTAACATGTTATCTTCATGCGGTTCTACTCTGCGGTCACGGACTGCCTCCGCCCGCTCCGCTAACGAGGCTACCATCTCCTTTTGATGCTCACTTGGCTGCAGCACCACATTTTCATACTCCGCCGCTTTGGAATTGGCAGATCTAACATATCCGGTGTCTGAATGTCCGCACACTCCTTAAACAGTGCGATGAGTTCCGGCAGATTGTAAAAACTTGGCAAATCGTGTCTTTGCCCGGTAACCCGTTCCCTCGGGGTCGAGTTTGTCAAGACACTTTTTGTGGATTTTCTAAATTAAACGATTTGTCCGTAAAGAAGTCGCCCAAAACCTCGTGCTTGCAGATGTCCTGAAACACCGTATTCAAAGGCTTTTTGGCACTTTCAGACTGCTTTTTACATTTACGATGAATGTTGTCTTTCCAATGCGTTGTAGAATAAGAATGTTTCTGTTCTTTCATATAGTCCGTTCCTCTCTTTCATAAAATTTTGATTGATGGGTATTCACATTAGAACACCCATCAACCGCAGATTTTCAATATATCAACAAGTCATTAAGTCGTGAGTATAATGGAAAAGGTTATCTTTCCATACCACGCTTGTTTCTTCGAGCCTGGATACGCTCCTGTCGTTCTTTTTCCCTTGCTTCTTTTTCGGCTCGTTCCTGCGCTTCCTTAAAAGAAAAAAGTTGCTTCACTTTCTCGGTAAAAAGTTTAGCAACTTCGGGGAAATGCTCCAACGCTTGAAGAAAAGGTCTGCACTTTTCTTTCAGTTCGTCGTATTTGGTTTTCATTCTTTCAAGTGCGTTTGCACTGTCAAAATATTTCTGTCGGTAATAGTTTGCACTCTGTTCTAATTCGCTGATTTCCGCACGACTGGTAATGCCCTCTTTAGCAAGGGCAGTAAGCTCAGAATAATCCTCTTTGAGATTTGCCATTTTACCCGTGATTGTTTTCTGCCCCATACTGTCAATCTCGTTATAGGTTTTGGAAACATTACGGGCAGGCTCATACTTTATCTGTTCACGCTGAATACGCTTCTGCAACTTCTCCAATCGTTCCTTGTCCTGCTTGATTTGATATTGTAGGGAAGTAAGATGTTCCGCTGTACTTCCGTATTCGCCACGCTGAAAGCCTTTGAAGCCTTGCTCCGTCATATGGTTAAACAATTCATCTTGCAGAATACTGTATGAAGCTCGGAACATCGGTTTTCCGTTCTTTCTGAGAAGCGGATTGCCTTTTTCGTCGGTCAGCGGAATATCCGATTTCCATTTCTTTGAATGGCTGATTTGATGAACAACTTCCTTAACCGTTCCTCGCAGTTTTTCATCTTTGCAACGCTTGCTCCATAGGATTTCTTTCTCCACCACAGGCAAAACCATAGCGTGAAGATGATAGTGGTAAACCTCTTTTCCAAGTTCCTCGGTTGCCGGCTACATTGATTTCATCAGCGTGCATAACAGCCGATATGACATTATCAGCACCGAATTTTTCCTCGATAAAATGGAATGCTTCTTCGTAAAACTGCTTTTGCATATTCGTAGCCGCCGTTACGCTCGAAGTACATTGTGTTCACATCAATCACAATCTCATTGAACAGCGTTGCGTCTTTCCTCAGCCCTCGAAGCGACACCATACCGTCAGTTTCCATCTGCTTTAATTGTTCCATATAGGTCGGGGCAAAAGGCTTTTTGAAATGCACATTATAGGGTATGCGTTCCTCAATCACATTCATATTTTCATAGGTTTCATTCTTGCGTTCGTTGTGCCTTTCCGCCTTGCTCACATCAGAAGCGGTGTACTTTTTTACCCTTGCACAACTCATATCCGCCTTGTTGTTTTTCGCCATTTTTGCTCTCCTTTCTCGGCAGGGCGAAGCCATTACACAACATTCTTTGAATGTGTGTAACCCACTATGACACTTTCAGACTTCGTCTGCAAAGATGTCGTGGGCAAGGGTGTTCCCCCTTGACCTCCTTTGATACCTCAATCATAAAAACAGACTGTCCTATCAGCAGACAGCCTGCATTTATTCTCTCGGTATATCGCCCATCGGTAAAGACCAGTACCACAGAAAACCTTTCTTTCGGGAGATAACTCCTGCGTTCTTCTTTGCCTTTTTGATGGTCGATTTTCTGAACCCTGCGGCTTCAAGTTTTTCTTCACAATCCGAAGAAAGCATTTCTCCGTCTTTCAGCATTTCCATCAGAAATGCTTTCGCCTTGACTTCCTTATCATTTGGTCTGCCGATTTTCGGTACAAGGGACTGGAACGCTTCTGCCGCTGTCATTTCCATTTCGGAAATGAAGTCCACACCTTTCTCCGACACCTCAAACAGAATGGCAGAGCCTGTTGGGGCAAGGTTGGATTTTACCTGCACCAAATATCTTTCCGTAGGTACTTCCTTGTTCGGTGTGCGTGTGATTGCAAAAAGAATACTTCTTGCAGCACCCGCAATGTCAATCGAACCGTTGGTACGGTACAGGGGATTGGTATCTCTCATCTTGTTCATATGAGCGATAATCACAATCGCACAGCCTGTATCTTTCGCAACCGCTATCAGATGATTAAACTCGGCTCTTGTTTCGTTGGCATTGTTCATCGAACAACTTTCTCCGATATAGGAACTCATCGGGTCAAGAATTAAAAGTTTTGCGTGGTACATCTCAATCGCTTCACGAATACGGTTATCCCCAAAGGACAAAGATTTTTCATCTTCCTTGATGAAGATGAGGTTTTCTCCGTTCCCACCAGCCGAATTGAAGCGAGGGACTACCGTATCATCGGCGTCATCTTCCGTTGTCTGATAGATGATAGTCATAGGCTCGTTTTCTTCCGTTTCGGTAAAGGGCAGAGGTTCGCCCTTTGAGAGCAAGGCTGCGAGCGAAAGCATAAACTTGCTTTTTGCCATCTCCGGGATCACCCTGTGTAACAGTGTGACCTTGCCAAACGGGATATATGGATACCACAGCCATTTCACTTCTTTTTTGGCTCAATATCACTTGCCCTTACAATCTCTAAAGCTACATCACAGTTCATTTCGTTTGTATTCATTTCTTCATCGCTCCTTTTCATTTGAACACATTGTTTTTCCGTTCTCGGTTGTACTTCCCAAGACGGATTGTTACTTAAAACGCACAAACGCCCAAAGTCACTCCGAACTTTACACTTTCGGGGCAATTTTGAGCGTTTATCCAAGCGTTAAGGCTTGCTTGCAAGCAGGGTAATATGTTTCTTTCCGCTTTATTCTTTTGTTTTTGGGTAACAAAAAACACCGTATTGCTACGATGTTTTTTGTACTTCAACTATTGTTGTTTCACCAAACTGATCTTTATCTTGTCCACGACACTTTAACGCTTTAATTAAAAGATATTGCGACATCATTTAATAATTGTATTTATAGCGGACTGCACTGCTTTATATCTTCCTTCATCTGATAATGATGCCAAGCAGGTAATCAAATATTCCTTGCCATCTTTTTCATAAAGAACAACAATATTATAGGAAGATGCCATAGTTCCTGTTTTTATTCCTTTTACATTTTCATTATAGTACGGTGACTTTTTATCTAAAAACTTATTGGTATTTTTCCAAGTAAATTCACCTTGTGGAGTTTGAATTGAGAAAGTGCTTTTCCCTACACATTCTTTAACAAAATCATAATTATAAAGCTTCAAAGTTACACGATTAATATCATCCAAATGTGTATCGGCTGACATAGACGCCCCGCTCGGATCATTATACAAATTTGTTTTAGAATAGCCTTCTTCAATTAAATACTCACTTAGCTCTGTCGTAAAATAATTTATATATTCCGTTGCTGTATAGCCCTCTCCTAATTCATTTTTAGCAATATAATATGCCAACGAATAGGCAGCATCGTTTCCCGAAGGAACAAGCATAGCTTCCATTATTTCTTTTACTGTGTACTCCCCAACTTTTAGATTTGCTAAAGATGACCCAGCCGGCACAAGATCCAATACCTCTTGATTTACTTCAATAACATCTTCCAAGTCAACTTTTGTCAAAGCATAGTCAATGACAAATAGTTTTGCCAAACTTGCTACTGTGGGCAATTGGCTATCGCCCTCGTAAAATAGATATTCACCCTGTTCAATATCATAAACAGAAAATGAAAGAGCATCCTGCGGAATGTTAAGCTCATTTGTACTCAGTTGAAAATCGATTTTTTTTATAAACATCCTTAAAAAAAATCAAAACTATAAATTCCTGTTTTATATAGTCCAATCACCGCAACAAATGCTACAAACAAGATTATTGTAAAAACCATTATTATCTTTTTATATTTTTTCTATGTTTCTTCATACTTTCACCTACAAATTCATTTCGTTATTCCTAATAAAATAGAACCTTCCATTAGACATTGTAACAAAAGTCATCATTTTTTTCAATACTTCAAACTACTTCGACCATACTCACAACTTTATGACTTCTTGAATACTTCCCGAAAAAGGAAAACTGCCATCAGCTAAGACAGCAGTTCTCTTTCAGCTGGTATCCTGTTAAGAATACACAATATCATTTAGTACAATCTCATCAACACAGGCTCGGATATTATTCATCATTCCTACCCATTTCATCATATCCGTTGCTTTTAATTGCTCGGTTACACCTTGTCTTTTTGCCATTTCCTTTGTAAGATACTCCGCCATATTACACGCCGAAGTATCAATTCCTACAAGGTGTTCATTTAACTTACCGCTTGTCAGCAGATTGAAATATAAAATTTTTCTGTGTTCCTTTAAATATCGTTCTCTCATTCTTCCGTATTTTGAGAGAGTGGGCGGTTCTTCTATCATCAAGCAGGGATAGTAGTAATCTCCGATGAGTTCGTACTGGACACCTGTTCTTTCGTCTGTGATAAATCTTTGCATAGTGCTTTCTCCTTTTGCTTCTTGTGGTAAAACTCCAAAGTTTTCTTATTGTGGTTTGCCTTTTGACATTCCTCAGAACAGAATTTCTGTTGACTGTGTGTAGGCCAGTAAAGACTGCCACACACCTCACATTTACGCTGACGGTAATAGTGATCGCCTTTTTCTGCTTTTCTGTCTGCTTTCGCTTTATCCTGTCTTGCCTGTTTACAACACTCCTTTGTGCAAAAAATCTGTCGGTTGCTTGTAGGGGTAAACTCTTTCCCACAATAAGGACATGCTTTCTTTTTGATGATTTCTCCGCCGTTTTCAGCGATTTTCTTTGCTTTTCGTTTCTCTCGATAGGCTTTTTCACGCTTACGCTGTTTTGTCAATTGTTCCATTTTTTTCTGTTCTTCCTGTGCCTTTATCTCAGCAAGTTCTTCTTCCGTATAGGCAATATCGACCTGTCCGACATAGTTAAAATAAATATCTACCTTTTGTGTTCGTGCTTTTCCAACTCCCTCTGCTTCATAGACAACAATCTTGTCAATGAGTTCGTGGAACATCAAATCAGAGATTTCTGTCGGCTCTTTGCACTTGCGTATCAGAGAAATAAAATGCTTAATATCAACCGTATTCACTTTTTCCTCGGCAAGTGCTTTTTTCATTTCCTCAATCTTCGTTTCCAGTTCTGCCTGCTCATCATCATACTGTTTCATCAGTTGCTTGTACTGTCTTTCGGGCAGTAATCCTGATACAAGATTTTCATACAGACCACGAATAAGGGCAGTCAGTTCATCATATCGCTTCTGACAGCGTTTTAACTCCGATTGATTTTGCTTCGGCTTATCTGCCTGTTTTTCATTCCAAAGTGCTTGCAGTTCCAAAGCAAAGGCTTTTTCGTCATTCAGAACGAATTTTGAAAAGCGTTTAACTGCCGATAATATCAAGGCTTCAACATTATCAGCACTAATCGTATGGGAAGTACAGAAATTAACCCTGCTTGCATACCCGCCGCAACGGTAAGAATACTGAACAGAACCGTCTTTTTGCTGTAATGCGTTTGCAAAGTCATTCTCCTGCCACAGTCGGCACAATATAGATAACCGCTCAATCGGTTGCTGTGCGTTCCTCTTGCCGCAGCTCTGTTCGCTCGTTTCTTTCGCTTCTGAACGCTGTCCCAAAGTTCCTGCGATATGATAGGCTCGTGGGTGTTATAAAACACATACTGCTCATCTTCATCGGTAGTCTTTCTCTTATGCAGTTTGAAATTGGTGCTGACCGACTTTCTCAAAACAGTATGCCCAAGATATTCCTGTCTGCTTAAAATCGTTCTAATGGCAGATATGCCCCAAATATAAGGGTCTGCAAACTTAATCCCGTTGTACTGTTCTGGGTGATATTCCTTTGCATATGCGGCAGGAATTAAAACCTTTTCTTCGGTCAGTATTTCCGCTATGGCTCGTGGACTTTTGCCCTCATTGGCAAGCAGAAAGATACGCTTTACCACCTCAGAAGCCACAGGGTCAACAACAAGCGTCTGCTTATCGCTCGGCAATCGGTTATATCCATAAGGGATTGAACCGCTACAACGCTTTCCGTCTTTCATTCGGGCATCAAATACAGCCTTGATTTTATTGCTCGTGTCTTTGGCATAAAATTCGTTCATGATGTTGAGGAAGGGGGCAAATTCGTTGCTGTTCTGGTCATCGCTGTCCACGCTGTTGGCGATGGCAACAAAGTGAACGCCGTGCTGCCGGAAGAATACCTCCGTGTAAAATCCGGTTTGCAGATAGTCGCGCCCTGCCCGGCTCATATCCTTGACAATCACATGGGCAACCTTACCCGCCTCAATATCTGCGATGAGTTGCTTCCATGCCGGGCGCTCGAAATTGCCGCCGCTCCAGCCGTCGTCTGTATAGTGGCGGCAGTTGGTGTAGCCTCTCTGCTGGGCATAGCTTTCGAGGTATTTTTTCTGATTCACGATGGAGTTACTATCCCCGGCATTGTCATCGTCACGGGACAGCCGCTCATAGAGAGCGGTAATTTTGCTTTCAGTCTGTTTCACGCTCATGATGCGCTCCTTTCAGACTGTCGGCTCATTTGTGGTGCCTCCATTATACCATAGGTTCCGTCGTTTGTAACCATATCATTGCGTACAATCCGCAAAATTTTATCCTCCATGGTTTCGCCGCCGCTTTCGTTGAACACGACCCTGACCTTGTAGGTTGTACCGCCAATCCGGCGAATGATAAACTGTTCTCGTTTGTTCTGCTCCATACTGTCCCTCCTTGAAAAAATGCATCGTATTTTGGTATACTGATTGTGGTTTCGGCGATTGTAAGCCGAATGTGTCATATCTCTTTTCCATGGCGTTGCCGCACTCTGCGTTCCTCCTTTTCCTCTGTTCTACGCCGAGAAAGTAATCCAAGTAACCGTGTATTAAATTACTTCTCACTAATAGGAGAAATACGGGGTGTAAATCGGAACTGTTTTTGAAAAAAAGAAAAAATATTTTTTCGGGGAGGTGAAGCTGTCGTGGAACCATGGGAGGATGAACTGCTGCTGGATGATGATTTTTCCGATGAGGAAGAAGATGCCGAGGAGCAAATAGAGAAAACCAGTCTTGAAATGGATGCGGACGGCTTTGCCGATTGGGAGGATTCGTCTGACGGTGCGCCGGAGGACGAGACACTGGAGGAAGCGCTTGCAGAGGAACACACGCTGGAGCTGGAAAGCGAGCTGGAGCAAGACGAGCACCCCAGAGACTACAACGCCGAGCTGGAGGACGAGGAAGAGGAATCCGCGCCCACCAGCGAAAAACGACTCAAGCGGGAAATTCGTGCAGAGGCGTTGAAGCGTTTAGAGGAAGCAGCCCGGACAGAATCGGATTTTCTGACTGTAGTAGACGAGTGGAACAAGCTGGACAGGAACCGGGAGCGCCGGGAGCGTGACCACGAAAACCCGCGCGGGGATGTGCCGTTGGAGTTTCAGGCTGTGCCTGATCCGAAAATCGCCCCGCTATGGATGAATCTGCCAAGGTTTCGTCAGCTCTGTCAGGGGAATTTTCTTGACATCATCTTCGCCTGTCCCTACGAGCTGCACGAGCTGACAGCAAACCGTTTTCTCTCCAAGCTCTTTTTCGCCCTCAGTGATGAGCAGAAGGAGGTGCTGTATTACCTGTTCGTCAAGCAATACAGCGCCGCACGGCTTGCCGCCATCCGTGGACAGTCCGACCGAAACATCCGAAAGCTGCGGATGACCATTCAGAAAAAGCTGCAAAAGCGGATGTATGAGCATCTGAGCGAAAAGCTGGAAAACGATCAGGGCCTTACGCTGCGGGAGCGCGAGTTCGTGGAGGAATATGAAGCACTGCTGCAAACCATGGGCAAGGATGCCGTGATCCGCCGGGAAAACAAAACGAAGCCGAGGAAAAAGAAAAGCGCCCTTGACGAGGCCAAGGACGGTTGATACAATAGTAATATGGTTAATATATAGATAGATTACGATTTGAGAGGAACAGCGTCATGAACAATCTGTTTGCGCAGTCCCGTTCCCATTGGGTGCGGTATGACCGCTATGAGATCAAGACCGGCAAGGACGGAAAACGCTATATCACACCGGAAAAGACGGCAAAGCCCGACATCTATAACCCGCTGAAGGAATCCTCCGACATGGTGTTGGAGGCGCTGAACGTAGGGATGCTGATGATGAACCGCAGTCCGGAGGACGAGGTGGAAAAGGCAATTTTGACTTTTGTGACCCACTACGGTCTGTTGGGGCTGATGACGGCACTGCCCACCACGCCGTCCTTTATGGATTATGAGGCAGTCTATCTGCCGAAGAATCACTTCATCAAGGAAGAAAGCATGGAAACAGAGGACTACCTTGCGCTGTTCTATCCCTTTGACAAATTGGATGTAGTGAAAAAGGGCGTGGAATCCAGTTGGAATGTTTCCGGGGATAATATGATGATTGCTCTGACGATGACCTTCATGAATGAGCCTATGGAAAACCATGAGCTTCCAGCGGGAGTATGCTGAAGCCTATGACTGGGTGGCGCAGCAGTTCAAGGACTGGGCCTTTACGCTGACCACCTCTATTTTGTACTACAATGACTACGACAGCATTGATGAGGACACAAGAAATCTTTACCGCAAGGCCATGGCTGCCTTCGGCGGCATTGCGCCTACCTATCATATCGAACTGCTGGAGAAGCCGACCATCTATTGGGACTTCCATTCGTTGCTGCTGGGCATCCAGATGATGTTCAGCTTCATGCTGGTGGACGATGCAAAGCCCCTGCGGCTGTGCAAGCACTGCCAGAAGGTGTTCCTCGGCAGCCGGGCCAATTCCGCATTTTGCAGCGCCCGGTGCAAGAATCAGTATAATGTCTATAAGAGCAGGGGGAAAAATAAGGGACAGGACGGTGAGGAAAATGGATGAGAATATGGCACTTACTCCATATGAAACAAGAGAAATTTTGTTTTATAAAACCGACAACGGCGATGTCAAGGTTGAAATCCTGCTATATCAGGAAAATTTATGGCTGACGCAGGCAAAGATGGCAGAGCTGTTTGAGGTGCAGAAAGCTGCCATCTCAAAGCACCTGAAGAACATCTTTGCCTCCGGCGAATTGATGGAGGATTCAGTTGTTTCCGTTTTGGAAACAACTGCGGCGGACGGGAAAAATTATTCCACAAAATATTATAATCTGGATGCTATCATTGCAGTCGGTTACAGGGTTAATTCCAAAAAGGCCACCATGTTCCGCATCTGGGCGAACAGGATACTGAAGGAGTATATTATCAAGGGCTATGTCATGGACGATGAGCGCCTGAAAGAGCCGCAGAACTTCTTCGGGAAGGATTATTTTGAAGAACAGCTGGAACGCATCCGTGACATTCGCGCCAGCGAGAGAAGATTTTACCAGAAAATCACGGACATATATTCCCAATGCAGCGCCGACTATGACGTGGACAGCCCTGTGACAAAAAAAAAGAATTTTTTGCCACTGTACAAAACAAGCTGCATTACGCAATTACAAAGCACACTGCAGCGGAGATCATCTATGACCGGGCAGACAGCACAAAACCGAATATGGGCCTGACAACATGGAAAAATGCACCCAGCGGCAGGATCCGCAAATCCGATGTTTCGATAGCCAAGAACTATCTGGATGAAACTGAGATGGGAAGCCTGAACGAAATCGTCACAATGTATCTTGATTATGCCGAGCGACAGGCGCGCCGTGGAAACATCATGTATATGCGGGATTGGGTCGCACGGCTGGATGCGTTTTTGCAGTTTAACGAGGAAGAAGTGCTGCATCATAAAGGAAAAGTGACAGCAGCCATTGCAAAAGCCTTTGCCGAGAGCGAGTTTGAGAAATACCGTGTCATTCAGGATCGACAGTATCAGAGCGATTTTGACCGACTTGTAGCCAGCACTGAGGAAAAGGATTAAAACGCAGAAATGCCCGTTATCGGCCATGCAGCCAATAACGGGCATTTGTCATTCATATACAAGCTCGGTCAAAACGATTTCCTCCGCGCGGCTGCGGATGCTGTTCATGCGGCGCACCCATTCCATTTGGTCGGCGGCTTTGAGCGCTTCGGTCACATCTTCCTGCCTTGCCATATCGGAAACGATCATTGCCATACGCTCGTTGCAGGTTTGGTCGATCTCGGCAAGGTGCCGATGCAGCGTTCCGCTTGTGAGCAGGCTTGCATAGAGAACCGGACGATGTTCTTTCAGATAGCTACGGCGCATACGCCCGTACTTGCCGATCTGGTATTCTGGTTCGTCCGGCAGCGCAAGGTTCGGGATAAGATAATCACCCTCCTGACGGTAAGTGCCGCCCATTTCCTCAAATAGAGATTTCATAAAGTTCAGCTCCTTTTTGTGTTGATTTGCAGCGGTTATAAGGCTTTTTTGGCTCCTTTCCTACAACCGCTGTTCCATTCACCACAAATGAGCCGCAGTCATATGTATTAGGTGGGAGAAACCACCCTCTACATAGTAACTCTTGGTTCTGTATGCTGTTGCTCTCGCCGCCGTCCCTGTCCTCGTCGCCCACGGAAAGGCGGGAGTAAAGGGCTGTAATTTTGCTATAATCAGTCATGTGCATAACCTCCTGTGCGTCCATGTATGTGTCATTTACACTTAAAATTATGCACTCCAACGGGCGCTGCCGTACTCCAGATTTTTGCGGAATTTCTTGGCATTTTTGCCCTTGATATAGACCGCCAGCCGAATAGCGATGGCGGCGGCAACGCCCACGCACAGGTCAATGGGATGAAAGCTGGGGACAAGGGAGTGAAACGCCGTGTTCAGACCGGTCATAATGTTCAGCAGCTTCGCGGAAGCGTCCGAACCGGGAGCCAGCCGCACCGCCTCGCTGACCTTGGTGGCCAGCAGCGCGATGAACACATACGGAATATTGGGAAGAATGAGCTTTTTGACGTTGACTTGCTTCATCGTTCCAGCTCCTTCCGCTTTGTCCTGTCCACCACAGCCGCCTGAATGAGCGACTTGAAGTGTTGCAGCTTTTCCAGTACCGAGGGGCGTTCCGCCTTTCTGACCTGCTTGGCGGTATATTCCTTGAACGCGGCGGTCATGGCGTCGGCGTCCGGCGCTTTGAAGAACACCATGTATCGCTTTTCACTCTTGACCTTGAATGGAGCGAAGTCAATGCCATACTTCCGGGCGATCCGGTTGAATGAGCCGATATTCTGATCGGTGACTTCAATGCTCTGCAATCCCTTATCCTTGGCGGCGAGCTGCTTGACGGTCATTTTTCCGTGGGGATTGGCCTTGCTGTACTGATGCTTCTGGCGGTCGTTTTTCAGCTGCTCCAGCAGCTTGGCAATGGCTTTGCGAAATTCCTGTTCGCCCAGCTTTCCGCAGGAGATCATCAGGGATACGATTCTCTGTTCAACTTCTTCCTGCATGACTTATCACGCTCCTTTCCTTGGATTTGCAGGGAGAACGCCGGGACACTAAGGCGGTACCACCAGCCGGTGCAGAAGATGTTCATTCATTTCTGCGCCCCTGTCCCTTGACGGTCAGGATGCCGTCCAGCGTGGTGGCGGTAATCCGCAGGCGCTCGGCCACAGCAATGTCGTTTTTCACGCTTTCGTCCACGGTGCTGCCGCAAACCACCAGCACACGAGCGCGGCGCAGAAACTCCCGCGCCATGTCGATGCCGTCCTTATGCTCCTGCGGGATCTCATCGCGCAGGAACAGCGGCAAAAACAGCGCGGGGCAGACGGGCGAAAAGCCCGCGTCATAGACCGCCCTGCAATACTTGGCGGCATTTTCGGTGTTCTCAAACTCATTCTCGCTCCACGGAGCGGTGATGTAAACAAGGGGCGTTTCATCGGTATCAAATCCTTTCTCCCGGAATCGGGCATGAAAAATGACGGCCTTTAGGGGCCGCCGTGAAAATCGTGATTGACCAGCATGGCATAGTGGTTGTCGATGGTGGAAACGGAATTGAACAGCGCCGCCATGAGATAGGCTTTCGTATTCCAAACGCGGGTAGTGTTCTCGCGGATACCGTCCATGACCTTTTCGATGTGCATGGAGGTGATCTTTTCAAAGCGCTGTTGCACGAAGCCGGTGGGATACTCCGCATCCCGCCCGATCTTGACCGTGGGGCTGTGGTTCATGGCGACCTCCAGCATGATCTCCACCAGCTCATCAAGCTGCATCCGGTCATACTGCTGACAGAGAATGTCGTATTCGATTTGCTCTCTGATCTCCGCTTTTTTCTCAAATCCGTCCGTCACTCCGTCCGCCACAGGCAGAAAGAATGAATGAGTGCTTGATAGATCAGTAATTGATTTTTGAGTATTAGATTTCTTAGTATTTAATTGCGCGGGATTATCCGTATCCGGTGCCTCCGTATCCGGGTTATCCATATACGGGTTTTCCGTATCTGGTAAAGACGTATCCGGTGGAGAGGGCCTTCGGGGCTTCTCGAAGATGGTGTACTCCGTGTCGGAAATGCGCCCGTCCTTGCCGCGAAGCTGACGGCGGATGATGTAGCCCGCCAGCTCCAGCTCCTTGAGCGTTTTCCCGATGGCGTCCACGCCCTCCTTGCAGATTGCAGCAAGCCCCCGCGTGGTGTAGTTCCACTCGTCGGGGAGGGAGAGCATCATTGAGAGCAGCCCCTTGGCTTTCAGGGAAAGATTGCTGTCTTTCAGGTGATGGTTGCACATCACCGTGTAATCCCGCGTCCGTTCAACGCGAAATACAGCCATATTGCTTCAATCCTTTCCGCAGAATGGTCAGGCTGTTTGACCGTCCTCCTTGGCAAATCGCTCGTCCAGCCGCTCCACGCTCCAGTTCTGCTTGAACTGTCCCAGCGGGCCGGGGCCGAACTGCGCCAGCGCACGGCGATCCAGCTCCATCAGCTTTTCCCACAGCTCCGGGTGATGTTTTCGCAGTTTCCGCAGCTCGTCGATGCGTTGGAACGGGCAGCACCAGCAGGACGCACGGTGGTATATCTCATACAGCCCGCCGAAGTCAAAGCCACGGTCGTAACAGGCTTGGAGCGCCTGTGCCTCCGTGATGCCCCATTCCACGAGGGGATACCGCTCATCCTTGCAGCGCCACGCTTCATCGGCGGCGATGCCGACATAATGCAGCGCGCCCAGCTCGCCTTTGAGCCGGTTGACTTCCTTGGTGATGAGGTGGGTTTTGAGCAGCCCGGTACACCAGCGGACGCGGATTCCCGGCCAGCCGTTGCCGTAGGGCGGGATGCCCAGCTTTGCGCGGTTTTCCAGACTGCGGGGCTTCTGCTTGGGTTCGTCGAACATCAGGTATTCAAAGCCCTTGGGATGCCGCAGCGTGGTAATATGGATGCCGCGCTCCCGGAAAAGATGCTCGTCCAGTTTGGCAAGGTGTTCGTACATTTCCGGGAACTCCATGCCGGTGTCCGCTGACAGCACCATGTCGATGGGCATACCTCGTTCGATCATCAAAAGCAGCATGGCGGTACTGTCCTTGCCACCGGACAGGCTGACGGCGTGAAACTGCTTGCCGTTTGTATTCTGAATGGTTTCCCGCATGGGGAAGCCGCTCCGTTTTCACTCCTTTCCCACATCACAGCTCATAGATGGGCTGCTCGTGTTCGTAGTAGGGATCACACAGGGCGGCAAGTTCGGCCACCAAGTCCTCCAAATCCAGAGAAATCTCGCTGTCCGCCCAGTCGCTGCCCTTGTAGACGCGGTACTCGGTGACGTATTCGCCTTCTCCGGCGTTCACGCTGAATTTGGCAACGACGGCAAAGCCCATATCCTCCAACAGCCACAGCTCCATCGACCGGGCAGCAAACACCGCGCCGATATAGCTGTCGCCCACGTCCTCATAGAGAAGCGTCGCTCGCTGCTTGAACAGCTCCGAGCTGCGATAGTCCAAGCTCAGCGCATTTTTGCCGTCTGCGCGATAGGCATAGACCGTTTCAGCCTTGTTCCAAACGGCTTGCAGCAGGGCGTGATAGTCGATGTTTTCCAGAAACTCGTCGATCTCTGTTTCCGTGTAGCCGACCTCCGTACCCTTGCGGAACAGCGTGGTCAGCGCTTTTTCCAGCTCTGTAACTTTGCTCATGGTAATTCCTCCAATCATTTTAGTGACGCCGCTTTTTCCGGTCAGGGAGGATATGCCCCTCAATGACGGCGGCGTGTTTGCGGATTTTGATTTCTCCGCGTCTCTCGGATGCCTGCGCCTTGGCATATCCCACGTCGGAGAGGAACAACCTCAGCCGTTCGCCCTTTTCACCCACAGGAGATTTCCACGACAGGACATCAAAAATAATCATGTGGCGGGTTTCGTCCATAAAGCGCTCCAGCGCAAGGATGCTGTGACCGCCGACAAAATCATCAGCGTTCATATTCGGCACCTCGCGCTCTGATCTGAAAGGCGGCAAGCCCGTAGCGGGCGATCAGGGTGGCATTGACGATCAGGCGCAGCGTCTCCGGGTCAATGACCTCCGGTTCTGCCAAGTCCGCCATCGTGACGGCCTCCGTCTTGTCGCAGAGGTCGCGCGCTGCCATGAACAGTGCGTAGTTGTGCGGCGAGGTGTTTTTCAGCACCGCATAGCCGAACTCGATCCCGTCCTTGCAGAAGCAGTTTGCCGTGCGGCGGTAAATGTCGTCGTTGGAGGTCAGTAGGTACATGGCCGCATAGTAGGCGTTGGTATCCCTGCGGCGGCGGTAGCCCTGCACGGCGCACTGATACTGCATTCGGCGCTCATGCTGCTCGCAGCTCCAAAGGCTTCCGGGATAGTGCTTGATCAGCAGGTTCAGGCGCTGGAACAGGCGGCGTTCATGGGGAAATGTCTCTAAGACTGCCTCGCGGTAGCCGACCACACCGGCCTCAATGCGCTCGGCCAGCCACGGGCAGCGCAGGGCGGTACAGCCCAGCTTTTTCACATACTCGGTACAGAGCTGGCAGCTCACATCCTTGGGCGTGTATTTGAACGTGTTGATATACATGGCGTCCTCCTTTTGGCATGAAAATAGCGGACAAACAAACTGCTTGTCCGCTCAACGGCTCTGGTCGCGCTGGCGCTTTTTCTGCCATGCGTCCAGTAATTTGAAGATGGTGTTCTCAATCTGGAACGGGGTATAGGAACGTGGGAAGTATTTGCGGAGCTTTTCACCGGAGAGGGTAATGTCGTTTTTCTCCGGTTTCTTCTGCTCCATCATAATGGAGAGCATGGTGTCCTCGTTCAGCTCGCCGCTCTGACTGAGCTTTTTCATCCGCTGTGCCTGCGAGAGCGAGGGGGTGGCCTGTTCGCTGTCGATGGTTTCCAAAAGCAAGCCCTGCTCTTTGGGAGTCAGCGCCGCAAGCTGATAAGCGGGACTGAGGGCGATTTTCTTTTCGTCCACCATCTGCTGAAGCTCCGGGACCAACTGCGTCAGGGCGATGTAGTTGCGGATGGTATCTCCGCTCACGCCGGCATCCTGACCAACTTCATCATCGCTGCGGAACTTCGCCGAAATTTTCGGCGAAGTCAGATCCGTCCGTGCGCCCTGCCGCTTGATGGCCTCCATCTTCATCTTGTAGGCTTTGGCGCGTTCGGAGGGGAGAATGTTCTCCCGCTGAAGGTTGCTGTCCACCATGATAATGGTGGCAGCGTCCCGGTCAATGTCGCGGACAATGACGGGCATGGTGGCCAGCCCCGCCAGCTCACAGGCGTGTTTGCGGCGGTGGCCTGCGATCAGTTCATAGCCGCCGTCCTCCCGTGGCCGCGCCAGCGCGGGGACGAGGACGCCGTATTCCTTGACGCTTTCGGCGGTTTCCTGCATGGACGCATCCTCTCGCACCTGAAAGGGATGATCCGGGAATGGATGCAGCTCGGAGAGCGGAATCTGAACGACTACTTCCTGCTGCGGTTTCGGCTTTTTGGGTGGCGCGGGCTTTTTGCCCGGTTCCTTCTGCACGGTTTTTTCAGGCATTGTGTTCCTCCTGTCGGCATCTGATTTTGGGTACAAAAAAAGGACATTTCTTCTTTTCAGAGGAAATGTCCTGATTTCTTGGACGGGCTGACAGCCCGCCCAAACGGTATTTTATTTTTGTCGTTACTATAACACCCCCTACGATATAACTACTTCGCGGCTCGATTTTTCGGTTTGGAAAAGGATGAAAAACCTTGCCAGATAACCGAAAACCCTTGATATACGGGGCTTTTCCGGTTTGTCGTAATTATACCGTAAGGGCACACATTTGCCACGCTGGCTTTACAAAACGGCGTGGACGTGAAAACTGTCAGCAGTATGCTGGGGCACTACGATGCGGGGTTCACTCTCCGCACCTACACCCACGCCACCCGTCAAAAGCAGGACGAAGCCGCACAGACCATGGGCAACTTCATGGCACAGGTGATGTGAGCTGATCAAACTGCACCACAATAACGAACTATAGCTCCTGCCCATGGGGCAGGAGCTATAGTTTACTCATTTCACCGCATCCAGAGTGTCATGGCTACCAACAGGACGCCTAGAAAACCGAAGCTGATGGCGGAGAACAGCACCATGAACCGCCCCGTCTGCCCCTTGACGTGCTTTGTGTATTCCCGGAAAGTGATCAGGCTGGCCAGTGACGCCACCAGCGTCCCCGCGCCGCCGATATTCACGCCCACCAGCAGTCCTCGATAGTCGTCGGTGAACCGGCTCAGCAGGATGGCTGCCGGTACGTTGCTGATGACCTGACTGGTCAGTGCCGCCACCGGCATGGCCCCGTGGGTGAGCAGCTTCCGGAACAGCTCACGCACCGGCTCAATCCGCGCCATGTTGCCCGAAAAGGTGAAAAACGCCGCAAACGTCACCAGCAGTCCCCAGTCCACGCCCAGCAGCGCACGGCGATCCAGCACCAGCAGAGCCATCACGATAACGAGCAGTCCCAGCCAGTAGGGGATTCCCCGCAGCACCATAGCCACCGCCACGCAGAACAGTACGCCGTATACCGCAGTACGACGCTTGTCCGGCAGTGTCTCCTGCCGGGGGACAGTCAGCCCTTCACGGGGCAGAAACAGACAGCACAGCAGGATCAGCGCCGTGGACAGCAGGAACGGCGGCAGCATAATGGACAGGAATTCCCCGTTAGAGATGTTGTAGTGGTTGAACAGATACAGGTTCTGGGGATTGCCGAAGGGCGTCAGCATACCGCCCAGGTTGGCGGCACAGTTCTGCAGAATGAACGTCAGCGCCGTCCATTTCGTCTGGCCGGTGCGCTCCAGCACAAACCAGCTGAGGGGCAGGAACGTCAGCAGTGCCGTGTCGTTGGTCAGCAGCATGGAGCCCACCAGCGTGATACCTACCAGCGCCGTCACCGCGCCGCGGGTGGTGTGGAACACCTGCACCAGCATCTGCGCCAGCAGAGGAAACAGTCCCACGCGGCGCAGCGCACCCACCACCGCCAGCACGCACAGCAGGCAGGATAGCGTTTTCACATCGTAGTAGCCAAGATAAGCCGCGTCAGGCGGCACGAACATCGCCGCCGTCACCGCCGCGGCCAGCACCGCAATCACTGGCATGGCGTTGGCCTTACACCATCGTAACAGCTTCATAAATACCTCGCACAGCCTCGTAAGAGGCAGAAAGAATCAACGGCAGGTACTGTAGCATATCCTGCCGCAAAATACAAGAACGCGGCGAAACAAAGAAAAGGCCTTTCAGAATAACGGCTTTTCCGTCCGCTCATCTTTTGCCCTTTCCGCGCATTTCCCCGTGTGGGTCACGGTGTGGGTCAGGCGGTTGACCCACATTTTTGACCCACACTTCTTTCAACGTTTTGTTAACAAAAGCACCGAAAACCGAAGTTTTCGATGCTTTCTGGAGCTGCTGGGCGGATTCGAACCGCCGACCTCATCCTTACCAAGGATGCGCTCTACCTACTGAGCTACAGCAGCATATGGCGACCAAGATGGGGCTCGAACCCACGACCTCCAGCGTGACAGGCTGGCGTTCTAACCAACTGAACTACTTGGCCATATTCTGCGCTTTATTGTCGCAATCGAGCTTACTAAGTATAGCAAAAACAACTCAAGTTGTCAATAATAAAATGGCAGGGGCAGAAAGATTCGAACTCTCGACACGCGGTTTTGGAGACCGCTGCTCTACCAGCTGAGCTATACCCCTGTATGGTGGGCCTTCGGGGACTCGAACCCGGGACCGGTCGGTTATGAGCCGTCTGCTCTAACCAACTGAGCTAAAGGCCCTAATAGATCGAACTCTAAGGCTGACAAAAAATGTGCCGCCACCTTTATAGATGGCGGCACATCCTTTTTTAATGGCGCCTTCTGTAGGGCTCGAACCTACAACCCTGCGGTTAACAGCCGCATGCTCTACCATTGAGCTAAGAAGGCGTGTTGGCGCTACCTATTTTTCCGGGCCGTCTCCAGCCAAGTATCGTGGGCAGAAGCGAGCTTAACTTCCGTGTTCGGGATGGGAACGGGTGGACCCTCGCCCTAATCAGCACCAACTATTGAAACCGTGATTCGCGGTAACAAACTGTAGTATATTCAATTTTCCGCTCTTTGTCAAGAAAGAAATGGTGACCCGTACCGGATTCGAACCGATGTTAAAGGCGTGAGAGGCCTCTGTCTTAACCACTTGACCAACGGGCCATGTCCGTCTCTCTATCTTCATCAGCTTTCGCTGCCTGAATTCTGGTACACCATCAGGGACTCGAACCCTGGACACCCTGATTAAGAGTCAGGTGCTCTACCAGCTGAGCTAATGGTGCATATATTGCACTTACGCGCTCGATTGCACCTTCAAAACCGAACAATGTATCAAGGAATCAGGAAGGCCATTGCCTGCATAAATTGTAGGTCAAGCCCTCGGGCTATTAGTACCGGTCAGCTGCATACATTGCTGCACTTCCACCTCCGGCCTATCAACCAGATCGTCTTTCTGGGCCCTTACTCCATAAAGGATGAGAGATCTCATCTTGGGGGAGTTTCACGCTTAGATGCTTTCAGCGTTTATCTCGTCCGTACATAGCTACCCAGCTATGCCCTTGGCAGGACAACTGGTGCACCAGAGGTACGTCCATCCCGGTCCTCTCGTACTAAGGACAGCTCCCTTCAAATCTCTTACGCCCGCAACAGATAGGGACCGAACTGTCTCACGACGTTCTGAACCCAGCTCGCGTGCCGCTTTAATTGGCGAACAGCCAAACCCTTGGGACCGAATACAGCCCCAGGATGCGACGAGCCGACATCGAGGTGCCAAACCTCCCCGTCGCTGTGGACGCTTGGGGGAGATCAGCCTGTTATCCCCAGGGTAGCTTTTATCCGTTGAGCGATGGCATTTCCACTCACATACCACCGGATCACTAACTCCAACTTTCGTTACTGCTCCACCCGTCGGTCTCGCAGTTAGGCTCGTTTATGCGTTTACACTCAATGCACGATTTCCGTCCGTGCTGAACAAACCTTTGAGCGCCTCCGTTACTCTTTTTGGAGGCGACCGCCCCAGTCAAACTGCCCGTCTAACAGTGTCCCCGACCCGATTCAGGGCCGCAGGTTAGGAAACCAGCAATCCAAGAGTGGTATCCCACCGGTGACTCCACCGAAGCTGACGCCCCGGCTTCTCAGTCTCCCACCTATCCTGTACATGAATTACCGATCCTCAGTATTAAGCTACAGTGAAGCTCCATGGGGTCTTTCCGTCTAGTTGCGGGTAACTGGCATCTTCACCAGTACTACAATTTCGCCGGGCGGGCTGTCGAGACAGTGCCCAAATCATTACGCCATTCGTGCGGGTCAGAACTTACCTGACAAGGAATTTCGCTACCTTAGGACCGTTATAGTTACGGCCGCCGTTTACCGGGGCTTCAATTCAGACCTTCGAGTTTCCTCTAAGCCCTCCTCTTAACCTTCCGGCACCGGGCAGGCGTCAGCCCATATACGTCATCTTTCGATTTAGCATAGACCTGTGTTTTTTGGTAAACAGTTGCTTGGGCCTATTCACTGCGGCCTGTTTCCAGGCTCCCCTTCTTCCGAAGTTACGGGGTCAATTTGCCGAGTTCCTTAACAACCCTTCTCCCGTTGGCCTTAGGATTCTCTCCTCCTCTACCTGTGTCGGTTTGCGGTACGGGCACCTTAGCATGCACCGGAGCTTTTCTCGCCTCTGAGCATCGCAGACTTCCCTACTATATTTCGGTCCCTTACGCCCCGGTCAACCAACGTCTGGGTTCTGCTATCTCAAAGTGTCCTTCCGGTTTTAAGGTTCGGTGGCTACGGAATTTCTACCGTATGTGCATCGACTACGCCTTGCGGCCTCGCCTTAGCTCCCGGCTTACCTTGGGCGGACGAACCTTCCCCAAGAAACCTTAGATTTTCGGCCATTATGATTCCCACATAATTCTCGCTACTCATTCCGGCATTCTCACTCGTGTACAGTCCACCGCTCCTTTCGATGCGACTTCACCCCGTACACGACGCTCCCCTACCACTGCATTTAGATGCAATCCTAAGCTTCGGTTGTATACTTAGCCCCGTTATATTTTCCGCGCAGAGTCACTCGACCAGTGATCTATTACGAACTCTTTTAATGAATGGCTGCTTCTAAGCCAACATCCTGGTTGTTTTCGCAACTCCACATCGTTTTCCACTTAGCATACATTAGGGACCTTAGCTGTAGGTCTGGGCTGTTTCCCTTTTTGACAATGAAACTTATCTCACACTGTCTGACTGCTGATCATCAATTAGCCGGCATTCTGAGTTTGATAGAGTTCAGTAAGCTTATCGCCCCCTAGCTCATTCAGTGCTTTACCTCCGGTAATCTAAATCAACGCTAGCCCTAAAGCTATTTCGGGGAGAACCAGCTATCTCCGAGTTCGATTGGAATTTCTCCGCTAACCACAAGTCATCGCCGGTCATTGCAACGAACGTGCGTTCGGTCCTCCATGAGATTTTACTCTCACTTCAACCTGCTCATGGTTAGGTCACCCGGTTTCGGGTCTATGGCAACGAACTTTATGCGCCCTATTCAGACTCGCTCTCGCTTCGGCTTCGGTACTGAATACCTTAACCTTGCTCGTTACTATAACTCGCCGGACCGTTCTACAAAAAGTACCTCATCACACTTTAACGTGCTCTGAGTGCTTGTAAGCACAAGGTTTCAGGTTCTGTTTCACTCCCTCCCGGGGTCCTTTTCACCTTTCCCTCACGGTACTGCTCCTCTATCGGTCATCAGGTAGTATTTAGGCTTGGATGGTGGTCCACCCGTTTTCCCACAGGGTTCCTCGTGTCCCGCGGTACTCTGGATACTCGCTGTCAGTCTTGCTTTTTCACTTACGGGGCTCTCACCCGCTGTGGCTGGCCTTCCCATACCGTTCTGTTAAGCTCCTCTGATCTTGATGCAAGTCCTAACCCCAGAGAATTAATCCTCCGGTTTGGCCTCTTCCGTGTTCGCTCGCCACTACTTACGGAATCTCTGTTGATGTCTTTTCCTGGCCCTACTTAGATGTTTCAGTTCAGGCGGTTCCCCGCGTACGCCTATTTTGTTCAACGCACGCTACGGAGGTATTGCTCCGCCGGGTTTCCCCATTCGGTCATCTCCGGATCGACGGTTATTTGCACCTCCCCGAAGCTTATCGCAGCTTGTCACGTCCTTCTTCGGCTCCTGATGCCAAGGCATTCCCCTTGCGCTCTTATTAGCTTGACCTATTAGAACAAGATATGGTTCTCTATAGTTGAATTATGCAGGCTTCAGAGTTACGCAAAATTGTTCGTGTTACCCTTTATCTTTCCAGAAAAAATTTGTTGTTTCAATTAAAAATCAACTTTTCTTTCTTTCAAGTCTCCTTTGTTCAGTTTTCTCTGTTGCCTTCTGGTTCATCACTTTAATACATTGTTCAAACACTTAGCAATCTCTGTCCTTTGTTAATCTAAATAAGTACTCAAGCCAGTTGTCTTATTTCCGAGCTTACCTGAAAATGAGTGGTGGGCCCAAGTGGAGCTCGAACCACCGACCTCGCGATTATCAGTCGCGCGCTCTAGCCAGCTGAGCTATGGGCCCATTTTGGTGGAGATAAACGGTTCGAACCGTTGACCCCTGCTTGCAAAGCAGGTGCTCTCCCCAGCTGAGCTATACCCCCATCCATCTCCAGGGGCGTGCGCCCCTCTAAATTAAACAACGTAAGCCGACACCCCACCCAACGTCTGACCTTAGGACACTACAAATAGCCCTCAGACTACTTGAGTTCTCCTTAGAAAGGAGGTGATCCAGCCGCTCGTTCTCGAACGGCTACCTTGTTACGACTTCACCCCAATTATCGAACCCACCTTCGGCCGCGCCCCCCTTGCGGTTAGGCTACGGACTTCGGGTGTTCCCGACTCTCATGGTGTGACGGGCGGTGTGTACAAGGCCCGGGAACGTATTCACCGCGGCATGCTGATCCGCGATTACTAGCGATTCCAACTTCACGCAGGCGGGTTGCAGCCTGCGATCCGAACTGGGATGGCTTTTAGGGATTTGCTCCACCTCGCGGTTTTGCCTCCCTCTGTTAACCACCATTGTAGTACGTGTGTGGCCCAGGACATAAGGGGCATGATGATTTGACGTCGTCCCCGCCTTCCTCCGTTTTGTCAACGGCAGTCTCGCTAGAGTGCTCTTGCGTAGCAACTAACAATAAGGGTTGCGCTCGTTGCGGGACTTAACCCAACATCTCACGACACGAGCTGACGACAACCATGCACCACCTGTCTCTGCTTTCCCCGAAGGGCACCCCACTATCTCTACTTCGTTAGCAGGATGTCAAGCCCTGGTAAGGTTCTTCGCGTTGCTTCGAATTAAACCACATAATCCACCGCTTGTGCGGGCCCCCCGTCAATTCCTTTGAGTTTCAACCTTGCGATCGTACTCCCCTGGTGGAATACTTATTGTGTTTACTGCGGCACGCAGGGGTCAGTCCCCCACACCTAGTATTCATCGTTTACAGTGTGGACTACCAGGGTATCTAATCCTGTTTGCTCCCCACACTTTCGCGCCTCACCGTCAGTTATCGTCCAGCAATCCGCCTTCGCCACTGGTGTTCCTCCTAATATCTACGCATTTCACCGCTACACTAGGAATTCCGATTGCCCCTCCGACACTCAAGAAAAACAGTTTCAAATGCAGTTCATGGGTTGAGCCCATGGATTTCACATCTGACTTGCAGACCCGGCTGCACGCCCTTTACACCCAGTAAATCCGGACAACGCTTGCCACCTACGTATTACCGCGGCTGCTGGCACGTAGTTAGCCGTGGCTTATTCTAGAGGTACCGTCTTCTGCTCTTCCCTCTTAAAAGAAGTTTACAACCCGAAAGCCTTCTTCCTTCACGCGGCGTTGCTGGGTCAGGCTTGCGCCCATTGCCCAATATTCCCCCACTGCTTCCTCCCCGTGGGAGTCTGGGCCGTATCTCCAGTCCCAATGTGGCCGTTCAACCTCTCAGTCCGGCTACTGATCTCGTCGCCTTGGTGGGCCCCGTTACCCCGCCAACCAGCTAATCAGACGCGAGGCCATCTTGAAGCGATAAATCTTTGGCATAAAGATCATGCGACCTATGCTTCATGCGGTATTAGCGGTCGTTTCCAACTGTTGTCCCCCCTCTTCAAAGGCAGGTTCCTCACGCGTTACTCACCCGTCCGCCACTTTCCTCTACTTCCGTTGGACGAATCCTCTTTCAGTAGATTCTCGTTCGACTTGCATGTGTTAAGCTTACGCCGCCAGCGTTCGTCTGAGCGAGGATCAAACTCTCAATAAAATATGGTATCAACACAGACCTGAGTCTGAGCTAATCTTTATTTTGTCATAACTTAAAAACTTTTTATCCTTACGATTCCAGGACGTAATTGACTTAATTCGTCCTCCTCGCAAGCCACTATACATATTGCACAGTTTTCATCTGAGGTGCTTGTCAAAGTTTCGTTGTTTAATTTACAAGGTGCACGCTCCATTCGCGGAACA